>Ga0233413_10001183_pt1 | contig 11590 bp, 10 predicted proteins | sample Na_anoxic_6_MG_FD_189019 | JGI IMG/M metagenome (GOLD analysis project Ga0233413, IMG submission 189019) | Seawater microbial communities from Saanich Inlet, British Columbia, Canada - Na_anoxic_6_MG | ecosystem: Environmental > Aquatic > Marine > Inlet | place: Canada: British Columbia... | reverse complement strand
CCTCTTTCCCGCTCAACCGGTTGAATCTCTCCAAAAAATGATCAACAAGGAGCGGTATATCCTCCCGCCTCTCTCTCAGAGGGGGCAGCGTTAACGTAACGACATTGATCCTATAGTAAAGATCTTCCCTGAAAAGCCCTCTTTTAATTAGTTCAGTTAAGTCTTTGTTTGTGGCTGCGACAATCCGGATATTGGCATGAACGGTCTTGTTTGAACCTAATGGTTCATAGGTTTTCTCCTGCAACACCCTAAGTAACCTTACCTGAAGGTGGGCAGAAAGATCACCTATCTCGTCTAAAAAAAGAGTCCCTTTTTCGGCTGCACCAATTCTGCCTATTCTATCTGCCCTTGCATCTGTAAATGCGCCTGCCTTGTGACCAAAAAGTTCTGACTCTACCAAAGTATCTGGCAATGCGCCCAAATTAACAATAACAAGCGGTCCTTTACTTCGTGCGCTGAGAGAATGAATAGCCCTTGCAAAGAGCTCCTTTCCAGTTCCGCTCTCCCCTTGTAAAAGTACAGTGCTATCACTCTGTGCCACCTGCTCCAAGATAACAAAAAGCCGATGCATTTCCTTGCTTTTACTGACTATATCAAAAAAAGTGTGCCTGCCAGTTAGCTCCTTCCTGAGCTCTTCTACAAGGCTAAGATCCCTAAAGGTTTCAACGACACCTATTATCTGGCCCGATTCATCTTTAAGGATGGCAGTAGATATGCTGACCGGAATCCTATTTCCATCAGAGACAACAATATAAATAGATTTATTAAGAATCTGCTTTCCTGTTTCTATTGTTTGTCTCAAGGCACATTGTTTCTCGCATATATTTGCTCTAAAGACCTCCCAACATTGTCTACCAATCGCCTCTTCTTTGCCTATACCAGTAATTAGTTCGGCAGCTCTGTTAAAGGATGTAATTCGCCAGTCAAGATCAACAGTAAAGACACCGTCTGCGATACTGTCTAAAATAATAGATGTGTGATCCTTTGCCATTTGGGTTTGTTGGGTTTGTTAGGTTTATTGTGTTTGTTGTGTTAAGTTATAACTTTAGATCACTTTAGTTCACTTTAGATCACCCTGGCCCGGACCCCTGGCCCAGACCTGGCTTTGAAAGGGTGTGTTTATATCTATAGATACGGTAATCGTTACAAAGCATGATAATATTCCTGTGTCGTCGCGCCAGGGCAGGCTGGCATGCAATGCTTAGTCTGTATTGCCAGGACTTATAAATAATATAGAAATTGGTATATTTGCCAAGGAAGTCGCGCCAGGGCGGGCTTTAGGCACTTTAGCTCACTTACATATTGGCTTATTAGTTAAATGGTCGAGTAGTTAAGTAGTAAACAATTTAACAACTCAACGACTTAACTAATTTGCTTTAGAATTATATATACCTACCTGCGTATTGTCTAACCGGATGGCCATCTAATACATGAAATTGCCTGATTTTCTTAAGGGTAACAGGTGAAAATATTCCAATGGGAAGGTATATTATCTTTTTTCCTATCCTGGAAGCAAATGATCCACACATAGAAGATGGTGGTGATGAGGCTACATAAACCACATGCTGTTCAAGGGAATAATCAAGGGCTGCAAGAAGAAGCCTTTCCGGTTTATTTCGTGCAATATCAAAAAATGAATCCTTCCAAATATCATACACCCTCAGTGGAGGAAATGTAAGCATAAATCCACCATACTGACAGCGGGATATCCCGGGTCCAATAACCATCTTACCTGCTGTGGTACCGTAAAAGGCCATATCTGATTCCTGGCTGTTTTCACCCAACCATGTAATCCGCCACGGGAATTTTTCTTTACCTTCTGCATCAGGGAGATCCGGGTCAAAAATAAACACCACTGATCCTACCTTTCCCTTCAGGGGAATATTCTCCCTTACATATATAATTCCCTCTTTCAAATTCCTTAATGTCTCTCTGATATCAATTCCATCCATCATTGAACTCATAAAGGGAACAACGCGGGAGTTTTCCTCTGACTTCTCTTTTAGGCCCCTTTTTTTAAGATAATTTCCGAATCCCTCTATTACTATATCCTCTGGTTGGAATGAGCAGATGGAATAACCCTTGAAGTCCCTTTTCCACTCCCCTGGGAAGCGCTCTTTTTGCCTTTTCTTTACAGGTACAGATACCAGCCTTCTGCGTAAACTTTTAAAATGCCTATGAAATTTGATCTTTTTTTGATCAAGAAAAAGGTCCTCACCCCTGATACGAATGACCGGTAACCCAGGCGTCTCGGTCTGCCAGGGATACTCTGTTGCATTATCCCAGACCTCATATGCAAAGTTATCATCCACTGCTCCTCTGGCAGCTATCAGGGTTTGATATAAATCCGGCGTTAGATATCCACTTAACAGGGCATAGTTCCTGACAAACCTGTTAAAAATCCTTAGCTGGCTTATAGTCACCTCTTCTTTATTGTTCTTAACATAATCTTTAGTTGCTTTCCCTATCAATTGATCAATCGCATGCAATCTATCTGGCTCAGCCATGGCAGGATTTCCCCTGAATTTCTCATAGCATGCAGCAAAAAAGGGCATCTCTGTCATGATCTCCCTGCTTGAATCCCTATCTAAATGCGCAAGCATGACACCCTCTCTGCTCTTCCTGCCTATGACCGGTACCTGGGGTGTATCAAGGTAGTCTAAGAGACCCGGAAGATGGGAAAGTCCACCTACAAATAAAACTCTCTTTTCCTCTCCATCCAGTTTCTGAAGATGGTAGGCCATGGTTCGCTCTCTCAATTGATCCTGTCTGTTAGGAAGCCCTTCCGGGTAAGCCTTGAGATAGCTCTGACAATATTTCCAGTATCCTATCCTTTTTATAGCATAAGGATCTGGCATGGGTGTCCGATCCATAGGGTATCCATCTGTATCCCTGTCTATGAAATAGATAGGGAGGTTTTTCGAGAGCGCCAACCGAACTGCCTCTATCTGTCCATCGGTTGGCTCCAATGGGAGGTAAATAAAGGTGTGATTATTTTCTTCGTAATAAACAACTGAAAGGAGGGGTAATCTTTTAACACCTCCTAATAGTTTCTCACCAATGGTTGGAGGATATTCAACCGCCACAATCTCTGGCTTAAAGGAAGCAAACTGATCTCTTACCTCAAGTGCAAACTCAACCCTATTATGACAAATAGGAACAAGCCTGACATTTCTCCATTCAAATAGTTCTTTTGTCTCCATACATCTCTAACATGTTAGCAAAATATTCAGCGGCGTTGTCGTCCAGGATCATCGATGCCGCTTCTTTAAGTGCGCGCATAACTCTTTCCTCTGATGTCTCTTCGCTTTCTTTAGATATGCCACTCTTCAGTCGTTTCAGGGCATATCTGGCAATATTAATACCATCCCTGACAGTGTATCTTTCCTGAGCTTCATGGGCTACCTGCAGAAAATTAACTACATAGTCCAGGATCTGTTCGTCTGCAAAGGGAAGATTTGTGGACAGGATTAATTTCTCTTCTTCCCTGTCAGGAAAATCAATAAGAATTTGGGGCTGCAACCTTGAATGAATATATTCGGGAAGATCAAAGGTGCTGGCATCATCGTTCATGGTAGTGCATAACCGAAAATCAGGATGGGCCTTAATCTTTATGCCAGCTACGATTGATTCCACATAACGACGATTGTCCATCAGGGGTGCCAAAGATGCCCAGCTTTTCTCACTCATCCTGTTTCCCTCATCAATAATTGCTACTCCTCCCTTGATCATGGCAGTAACAATAGAGCTCGCCATATATTTTATCTTTCCCTGGTCGCTTATAACTGGGGTGACGATCAGATCCTCTGGTCTTGTATCTATCGTGGCCTGAAAGAGATAGACAGGTTGATTTAGCTGCCTGGCCGCATGATAGGCAAGGGTAGTTTTCCCCACCCCGGGCTTTCCTATAAGGCGTGGGTTTAGGGGGAAATCACCAGAACCCATTACCAACCACGCTGCCTTAATCTGGGTTACTAACTCCATATTGCCGACCCATTTCATTGGCAACTCATCGGGTTGACTGAGATGTAAGATCACGCCATCTATCGATAAAGTTTCCATGTTTATAAATCCGTCCTCCTTTAATCCTTTATGCCTTAATGACGAAAATCTTTGTTCAATGGCCTATGTTTTCCGGTGTGGCCCTTTACAAAACGAGGTCTTGCCTGGCTACAAGATAAATTTCTTCTGTTTTTCCGCAGCCTCTCAAATCTTTTTATCTCACCATATTTTCCATATCTTCCGCTCATAGTTATCATTATGAGACCTCCTATAGCGAATGTCAACCATCCCTCCATCTAATCCTCCAATGCGAGATCTATCAATCTATCCAATAATTTAGAAAAAGATAACCCAGCTGTCCTTGCAGCTAATGGAAAGATAGAATTTTCTGTCATCCCCGGTATTGTATTTGTCTCCAGGATATACACGCCTTTAGCAGTTACTATCATATCTGATCTGGAAAAACTCCTGCAACCAAGTAAACAATGAGCCTTTATGGCAACGCTTTGAACCTTTTGATAAGCATCGCTGGAGATCTGGGCCGGACATATCTCTTGAGATGCCCCAGTCTCGTATTTTGCCGTATAACTAAAAAAATGATATTTTTCCTGAGGAATAATCTCAACAACCGGTAAGGCCTCCGGTTCTCTGTTGCCAAGAACTGCACAACTTACCTCTCTCCCTTTGATGTATTCCTCAAGCATTACCTCTGAACTAATAGCAAACGTATCTTTTATGGCTTCAACGATTTCCTCTTTTGTATAGCATATGCTTAGGCCAATACTCGACCCCTCTTCTACTGGTTTAATTACCACAGGTTTACCTAAAACAGACAATATCCTAACTGCATCAATATCCTGATTCCTAAAAAACAACATCTCTTTAGGGACATTTAGTCCGGTGCATCTAAACAATTCCTTGCTTACTGCTTTGTTCATAGCTAAAGCACTTGCTAAGACACCTGAGCCGACATAGGGAAGATGCAAAAGATCAAGAAGCCCTTGAATAGATCCATCCTCTCCTTTCTTTCCATGGAGAAACAGTAATGCAAGATCAAGATTTTTAGACTCTTCTATTAATCTGAGAAGATCCTTGCTGGGATCATATCTTTTCACCTCGTATTTATCTTTATCGAGATTATCATATACGTATTGTCCACTCTTCAAGGATATCTCTCTTTCCCGTGACCACCCTCCAGCAATAAGCGCAAGTCTAAGTTTACCCATTATCAATCCTCATCTAAAATATGTATAATAGATTTTTTTGTATAAGTTCAGCCACCAAGTCCCTGGCCCAGACCCGCCTGCCGGATGGCGGGCAGGCCTGGGCTGCAGTGACTTGGTATTATAGCACCGCCTCTTTAACATTAAAGCATTAATAGATTATTACAATCATATCGCACCAGGGCAGGCTCAAAGGCACGAAGAAATGATTTTGTCTCTTACTAAAAATGATATTTAAATAATTATATAATAATCTTTGTGCCCGCCCTGGCGCGATATCACAGGAACATTATCATACTTTGTGAAGATTACAATATCTGTAGATATAAACCCACTCTTTGAAAATCAGGTCTGGGCCAGGGGCTTGGTGTCTTTGTGGCTAAACTATTACACTTTTTTAAATATCATAAAAAATAAAATAAAATAAAATAAAATAAAAAAATGAGATAAAAACTCATTATCATCCATTCTCTAAATAACAAAAAGATTTCTTATTCTGGCTTAGCTCTTTCCAGAGTAATTATCCGACGGTATGCAAAATTCTTACCTACTTAAAAAGCCATTAATCCCTTCGTTTATAAAAGGAAAAATGCAATGAAAAAAAACGTGAGGGTTTAAAAATTGAAGCTTTTTGAAGGAAATGGAAGTTTGATAAATTGAACAAATAGACAACTGCTGTCAAATAAAATTCAAAGTCACTGAATTCAATGATAATTTTTTGATTATATTTATTTTCATGTCCAGTAAGAGTTTACCAAGGATACAAAATATTATTCCCATTGAATCAATGCATTACCTCTGTTCAAAACTAAAAGGAGGGCTAACATAATTTCTCATGTAATCGCCTTTGACAGGCACGTTCGTTTCGATTAATACAGTTAGAAATTCCTAAAGCTAATTATACATAATCCGGAACAACACGAGCGAAATAATTTACCAATATATTATATATTATTAGGGAAATCTTTTCTTTAAAGCCCATAATTTTTAAGTAGTCTTTTTTTGTATAATTCAAGAATCCCTTGTATTGTCGATGCAGACTTTCTCAGGGATGATCCTATTTTATAGCCAATTTTCAGATATCTACACCCAAAGGGCACCATAGAACAGTAGATTTTAAAGGTATCTGAACAAATAAATGCGGAAACCTTACCATCATCATTTTATACTATAACTACCTGCCCACATAAAGGGACAATATGCAAACAGTTTGGGATAATGTAAAAACAATACTTAAAGACGTAATGGATACAAAGAATTTCTCTCTGTGGGTGAAACCAGTACAATTTCTCGATGAAGGCGAAGACACAATATATCTTGGGTGTCCTAATAAATTCTCTCGAAACTGGATGCAGGAAAATTATTCTTCACTCTTTCAGAGTCAACTTGCTAATGCGGGCCTTAATGACCATAAAGTAATCTTTAAGGTTTTACCACAGAGAGCATTAATAGAGCACAATCATAATGGAGGTAATGGCAATAAAAAACAGTTACTCCTTCCAAATATGCCTAAAAAAATACGGGCTGGTGAAAAATATTTAAATACACGCTTTACCTTTAATAAATTTGTCGTTGGAGAGAGCAATGAATTTGCCTACTCAGTATCAAAGGCATTCGCGAATGGCTCTCATTCTCCTTACACTTCCCTCTATTTAATGGCCCAAACCGGTTTGGGGAAAAGCCACCTAATCCAGTCCATTGGTAACACTATTCTAAAGAAAAAACCCTCGGCAAAAGTTCTTTATATTACTACAGAAGATTTTACCAATGAGATGATATATGCATTACGGAATAATTTAATCACTCAATTTAAAAATAAATACCGTAAGGCATGTGATGTGCTTCTTTTGGAAGGATTACATTTCCTCAGTGGTAAAGAAAAAACACAGATTGAAATGGGCTATACACTTGATTCTTTGTTTAATGATAGGAAAATGGTTATATTTACCAGCCCCCTCATGCCAGAAGAAATCCCGAATATGAAAAAGATGCTTACCTCCAGATTCACCTCTGGTGTAATAACAAGCATCAAAAAACCCGATTTTCACACACGGCTTGATATCTTAAAACAAAAGGCCCTCGAGCGGGAAATTTCTCTCCCAGAAGATGTAGCCCTTTTCATGGCTGAAAATTTAACTCAAGATGTACGACAACTTGAAGGAAGTCTTGACTCTCTTAAGGCCATCTCTTTTTTCCTAAAAAAGGAGATAAAAGTGGATTTGGCAAAAGAGATAGTGAAACAACTCATTCCTATCAAACATCATGCGACAGTCGAGGATATTCAGAAAATAGTCTGTAAATATTTTAAGATTGACAAAGATGTGCTTAAATCAAAGAGTAGAAAAAAAATTATCACCTACCCACGAAGTATAGCCATCTATCTATGCCGTAAATATACTGATAAATCTCTGGAATCTATCGGTCATTCCTTCAACCGAAATCATTCAACGGTGTTATATGATGAGGAAAAAATTAAAAAGAATATTACAATTGACGATGGCCTTAGAAGGGAGGTAGAATTTCTCTGTCGAAAAATCGAAGATGGGATTGCATGATAAAAAAACTTGCCCTTTTATTTCTGCTATTTTTCTTTTCTATTTTTACCCTTTATCTTATCTTTCTTTCAATTACATCTATTTCCATCGGCCTGATTAATATAGAGAGATCTGGGTTTTGGATGCCTATTTTGTGTGGGCTTTTGATATTTTTTTTAACTATATTTATGATACGGCTCATACGATATATTTTTCAACAAACAAAAGTGAAAGATAAATATCCATTATAAAATCATAAGCGCCTAAAGCCTGCCCTGGCGCGACGTGCTTAAATCAAACTGCTAAGTCTATAAGGTACTACATGCTCGGATCAGCCTATTAAGATTATAGGCCAGGCCTGCCCGCCGGACGGCAGGCGGGTCTGGGCCAGGGTTTAAAGTTTTCTGTAAGTTAACAGTATGCAGCTCATTTTATCCTATTCCCTGCTGCCTATACTATATCCAATCCCTATTTCAAAATTCCTAATTCGCAATAACTAAATGCTTAACTTCTAACTTTCTTACCCTGCCATGAGTCTCTATCGATGAGAGCCTGTTTAATGCGTAAAAGGGTTTCATTCTTTCTCATAGACCATTCAGGTGCCACCAATTCTTCTGGATGGGGATCCCCAGTAAGCCTTTGAATAACCATATCAGGGGGAAGGAGTTCCAGGAAATCACACACAAGATTTACATATTCTTCTTGGCCCAGACATCTATATTTCCCTTCTAAGTATAATTTCTCCATTCCTGTACCCTTAATAACATAGAGCAGATGGATCTTAATTCCATCAATTGCCATTGCTGCTATAGCCTCTGCGGTGGCAAGCATATCAGCCCTATCTTCAAAAGGAAGACCAAGGATCACATGGGTACAGATTTTAATCCCCCTATTCCTGGTTGCATCCACCGCTCTTTCAAAGCAGTTGACGTCATGACCCCTGTTTATAAATTTGAGTGTTCTTTCGTGAATAGACTGGATTCCATATTCGATCCAGATAAGATGCTCCTTTGCGTAACCTTCAAGGAGGGTAAGTATGGATTCATCTATACAATCCGGCCTGGTGCCTATAGACAACCCAACAATATCATCTATTGCAAGTGCCTCTTCATAGAGGCCTTTTAATCTCTCATAGGGCCCATATGTATTCGAAAAAGACTGAAAATACGCAATAAACTTCTTTGCCTTATATCTCTTTCTCAAAAACTCTTTGCCTTTCATTATCTGTTCTGTAATGGATATTCCTTTTTTAAAGGCACCTGTTCCAGATCCGCGCAAATTACAATATATGCATCCACCTGTCGCAATGCTTCCATCTCTATTTGGGCAGGTTAATCCTGCATCGAGAGATATTTTTTGTACCCTGCAGCCAAAGATGTTTCTAAGATAGGAATTAAGATCATAATAACGATTTTTCATTTTTATCTGTCTTGTATTATTCACAAACATAAAAATATGATAATGTCAGCAAGCAATTATACCTGTATTTCTATACGCTTATAAAAAACATAATAATTATAACATCTTTATTGCTATAAAGTTGATGGGCTCATAAAAAGTCAAGAAACTCCCTCTCCCTCGATGGGAGAGGGTGGGGGTGAGGGTGGATAAAGCAAGATTTCAAGTACTTACATCCCCCTCCCCTTAATCCCCTCCCACCAGGGGAGGGGAAATGGGACTTTTTACGGGTTCATCAAAGTCGAATTAGTCTATTTATATAGTCCTTTCAGCGGGCAACTGGCAACCATCAACTGACATTTTAAAAAATCCTTTTATATACATTTTACATTAAAATTGTAAAATGTTATTGTATAATTTATGAAACGCCTTCATGTGAAATGCAAAGCTACTTCAACAAGAGATTATCCGGGCACTGAAATAAGCAAGTTTTAGGCATAAATCGGTGAAACGTTCATTCTATTATAAGCCAATATCAGTTATAAGAAGGCGATTGATGGCTTTGCAAAAAGAATAAAGGAGGGATATAAAAATGCTTACCACAATAGATCAACATGAGGAGAAGTTAGTTTTAAAACTGAGAGAACTTCCTGAAGATAAAAGGGTCGAAGTTTTAGATTTTATGGACTTTCTAAGAAGTCGAATACTCTCAAAAAGAGGGAGGGAGGGGGAAGAATACTCCCATTATTTGGCAACACTTCGGAAGAAAATACAGAATCGAGGGGGGTTGGGTATAGGGAAAACTAAGGAAGAGAAGATGCAGAAATTGAGGGATACAAGAGAGTCAGTATGGAAAGATAATTATGAGAATCATTTTGGACACCAATGAGTATATCTTTGGTCTGGACAGGGAGGCAGAAGAAATAGCTCCTGGAAGAGTGCTGGATGTAATAAGGATTCTTATTGAAGAGTCTGAAGACTTTCGACTTCTATTACCTGAGATAATCCGAAAGGAGGTTCAAAGAAACATCCCTGGGAATTTGGAAGGAGATTTTTATAGATTGATCTATTCAAGTGAAAAGATAGAACATTACGCTATGTCGGATGTTCCAGGAAAATTATTTGAGAAATATTGGGATAAAAAGGGATTAAAGGAAGGAGATGCCCTAATTGCTGCCTTCGCTGAGTTTGTGAAGACTGATTATCTTGTCTCAGAAAATAGACATATTTACAGGGACCTTGATATCAGAGAGTTTATAGCAGTTAATGCCCAGGGATTCCTGGAGGTATTAAAAGAAGGCTAAGGAAATCTATGATTGCCTTTCTTGCAATTTGTATTTCATAGGTGAATATGGAAAAGCATAAGATTGTCGAAACCATCCGTAAGAGATTAAGCCTGGAAGATCAGGAGTGGTCAATCATAGAAAAGAATCCCAAGTTCCAGCAACTATTTCAAAATGCCATTGAGGCATCCAGATACCGATTGGTTGCTGAAGTGATTGAGTCTAAAGGGTGTCATTCAGGACATGTAGTTGGCCAAAGGCTTATCTTTGACAGCTCAGGTAATCTCCTTACAAAAGAAAGCCCTGATCGCATCTGCTCTTTTTTAATGCCTAACCTAACGGTTTTGATCAATGCTTTTTTTGAGAATTTCATGAATGGTCGAAATCCAAATGAGGTGATGTTTAACACCACCGGATGTTTTGATACTGGCCCTATGTGTGGTGGATGGGGACATGTTGTTGTTAGGATGACTGCCGAATTAAAGCCCTGATCAAATAATCTTGATGGCCTCGTAAAAAGTCACAACAACACGTCATTTCGAGCAAAGCGAGAAATCTTAGCAGTATAACATATTTATTAAACAAGATTTCTCCTTGCAGTCGAAATGACAGATTCATCGAATATGATATGACTTTTTACGAGTTCATCAATCTGTATCTCATTACAAATTTAATTTTTTGTGGTGAAATAGTGTGGCTTGTAAAGGCAGGTAGGGAAACTAACCGAAATGTAGCAATCCCGCCCTTTATAAAGCTGTATGATAGCGACCCTTACGCAGTTGGTAAGGAAGATTACAAACAGTATTGGAAAGTTTTCTAGTGACAGCCTGACTTATCACTAATAGCAGCTATACTGCAATCCCACGATTTAATGTCCACCACAACATATTGAGCCAAAACTAGACAAATTCGGCATAGAATTGGTAGATGTTAAGATAAAGAGACTAAATTATGTAGAAGAGGTGAGAAGATCGGTCTATGCTAGTGTCATTGCAGACCGAAAGCAGATAGCCGAGAAGTTCCGATCTGTTAAACTTAAATAAGCTTCAAAGTAGCGCACGGGGAGCCTTTCACCAATGTGCGCCATGTGCTATCTCCTCAATCAAACACGCATTCAGCACTTAGATTTGACCTAACCACTCAGCAGAAC
>Ga0233413_10001182_pt1 | contig 11600 bp, 23 predicted proteins | sample Na_anoxic_6_MG_FD_189019 | JGI IMG/M metagenome (GOLD analysis project Ga0233413, IMG submission 189019) | Seawater microbial communities from Saanich Inlet, British Columbia, Canada - Na_anoxic_6_MG | ecosystem: Environmental > Aquatic > Marine > Inlet | place: Canada: British Columbia... | reverse complement strand
CAAAGTCCAGATGAAGTAAAAAGGCAACAAACTGGTGGTTACACTAAGGCTCAAAGTTTTGACCACAAAATAGGTTTAGTTCAGGGAAATAATCCTATCAGTTATCCACTTTTGTTATTTTTCAATAATGAATATTCCCACATTAGCGGGGCAACACGTCAAACGGCAGCAGTAACGAATAAAATTATATTACCAGTTAAGGTTATTAAATAAAATTGTTAAAAGCATCTGGTGAGGCTCGAACTCACGACCTCTTCATCGGCAATGAAACGCTCTACCAACTGAGCTACAGATGCGAATACGAAATGACTATATAACATCATGGCAAAATCAAAGAAAAAGAAAAGAAGAGATAGGAGAATCAAAAGAAGAAACAGAAGAAGAAAAAATAGGAATACTAAACCTGTTACGCCCGAAGTAACTACGCAGCCCGCTCCAGTACCCGCTCCAGTACCCGCTCCTATAGCACCACCTCAAAAAGTTGTTATAGTAGACCCACCAATTCCGGGTGATGCAAACTATGATGGTAATGTCGATGAAGAAGACCTAGCTATATTCCAAAGCGAATTCGGTTTAAAAGGAAATGACCTAAGTGCCGACTTCGACCAAGATGGAGATGTAGACCTAAGCGACTTTGCAATATTAAGAGCAAACTATAAACTTATAGATTTAACCACTCATGCAGCAGAACAAATTGATAGCCGACTGCAACAAGACCCAGATGTAGAAAAATTACTCTGGTCAACAAGAGACCACCTAACTCCAGAATATATAAGAAATCCAGATTCGTGGCTTTCCGATGTCGATGTCACATGCCACTCTGCTTGGAATAGCTGGAGTGCTGGAAACAGAAGAACAGCAACATTAATCGCCCCTGATGCCTATGTCTGTTCGTGGCACTTCAAAAATCCAGTAGGATATACATTAAGATTCATAGAAAATGATGGAACCATACATACTCGTACAATAGCAGCAAGAGTACAAATCGGAACATCAGATATTTGTGTAGGCAAACTTGATTCTGATTTACCTCCATCTATAACTCATGCGAAAGTCCCACCAGCTAATCTCTCTGAATATTTTGAAGGTTCATTGAGAGTCGCAGCAGTTGGACTCGACCAAGAAGACCACGCAAGCTGTAGAGATTTAACAAGTATGTCTTATTCAATGAGATTCAGCACTCCAATAGACCCAATTAGATTGTTATATTATGAAGCAGTAATTAATGGAGATAGTGGTGACCCCGGTTTTATGCTAATCAATAATGAAATAGTATTACTAACCACATGGACTTATGGTGGTGCAGGGTCAGGCTCAAAAATCCATACACAACTAACAGAAATTAATGATGCGTTAGCATCTATGGGAAGCACTCATACCGTAGATGTAGTCGATATGAGAAAATTTAAAAAATACGGCTAGTCAGACTCGAACTGACAACATCCTGATTGGAAATCAGGTCCAGCCTCAATTTCCTTATGCATTTTAATGCCTAAATCAAGAGCGGCAGAGAATCTGTCATCTTGTTTTTCATTCCACCCTAATTTTATTTTTCTTGCCATTTTTGAATTTCCATCATTTTAAGTTGCAACTTTGAAATCAAAGTTGCGACTACAATTAACGTATCTGCCTCCAACCGCTAGTGATATCGTCAAGAACAACATTTTTAGTTTTCATATTTAATGGTCTGCGTGCTATAAACACAAAAGGACGTTCAACGAAGTCGCCTCGACTACTAGGTGGGACAGGATGCAAAAATGCATAAGTAAATATTCTACCTTTATACATCATCCAACGTAGCGTAACATTAGAAATCTTATGATGATGATATGTTACGTCAAACAAGCCTGTTCCACTAATTTTTAATAATTCGCCTTTTAAAACGAGATTGGAAGAATTGTTATTCTCATATTTATAAGGTAAATCAACTTTACCGTAAGTTCTCTCCATTTCCTCATGTATCTCAAGTTCACTTTCCTTATGTATTTCAACAGCAAGTCTGAGAGCTTCCTCTGGTGTTTTCTTAACACTAGAAGTGAGAGCTTCTATGGCCTCATCGTAAGGCGACCTTTTTTTTGATTGTCCCCATCCTAATTTTAATTTTCTTGCCATAATTTCCCAATCACTTTAGGATTCGTTAACAACACGGTTCCAACATCTATATTTTTACATCCCATATCGAGAAGCCGATGCAAGTCATCTTTTGTACGCCATGATGCTCCTGATATTGGTAAATCTATATGTTCTTTAATAAATTTCCAATTCTTTTTTTGAGCCAGTTTTCCAGACAATGCTCCTATCTTACAAGGAACAGAGTTGACTGAAATTTTACTTATTTTAGATAAGTCATAATCTTGTGGAGACTGCTTGCAATTTAGTTTCAGATAAAGAGGCAACCTACTTTCGGGTATACTTTTATTTTTATGGTCTTTTACATTTGGACAAGAAAAGTTTAATTCAATTCCGATTATGTTTTCAGGATGGTGCCTTTCAATATAATCAACCATTACCAATATTTCATTATCCGAACCAGCGATGGACAATATAACAGGATGCTTAAAGAATGGTTCTTTTCGCATTAAATTAGTAAAACCAGTATTTGGCAATCCTTGCCAATTCCAAATCGAAGTTCCCAAATGTGCTATTGCCCACGGTCTACCTATTCTCGGTTTCAGAGTAACAGTTTTTGTTATTCTGGGAAAGTCGGGCAATGATATAAATCTATGCCAGAACCTTCCGTTTCCCCAACCCATTGAACCTGCGGAATAATGAAATTTAATATCTTTATACATTTTTACTTGGGCCTCTTAACAAATCTACATTTAATTTTTGCTTTTTTCTTTGCAATATCATCAAGTTTTGTTAAGCGAATTCTATCATATAATTCCATTTTAAATATTTGCTTATCAATGTTATGTGAGTGCATTATAGAGAATAATTCTTCAGTTGGCAAGAAGGATTCTTTCATGGCCCCTATAACTTTGCTATGTGCGGAAGCATACCAGCTTGCCCATCTAATCCAATTACAATTGCGATATAACCGTTTTTGCCAATCTGGGAAGTTAATCCACCCCTTTTCGTTTACATTCCATTTCCATTTATCAATCCATTCTTGAGTCAACCCCTCCATTATGGTGATTCGAGGCATAATAAACAAATCAGATTTGGGATGTTGTTTCAATAATTCTGGTATTAGTTCAACAAATTCACTGGTAACTAATTCATCAGCATCTAATTGCAGAATGAAATCTCCGGTACAAATGCTATTTGCATGATTTTTCTGTGAGGCGGCTGCATAGCCTAAGCCAAATTTTCTATTGGACAACTTAATATGAGGTTTATACTCATTTAAGTATTTTAGAGTTAATTCATCATCAGAGTCATCATCTAATACTACAATTTCATCGGCTGGACGTTTATGAGTAGCTAGAAAATTTAGGAGTTCATTAACACATTCTCCATCGTTATGCGTCAAAATTGCATAACTAATTTTCATCACACCACTTAACATATGCTTTTACAGCTAATTTTTCTACGGTGTAAATATCCCATTCGCCTAATTGTTTGTGGAAACAAGATTGATGTGGCCCAGTTCTAGGATATACGCTCATTTCCCAACCCCACTGACTTTGGCCTAAACTAATAAGATGATGTCCTGTGTCGATATCGCTATGTGATATACCATTGGTCTCCTTGAATTCCTCAGTATCAGTTATACCACGATTCCATACATTAACACCTTTAGGGGGACGATATGCACTATTCCATTCTACTTGATATTCTATAGCTGCTTTTTGAGCAGCTTCATATTTCATAAGAATATAATATGAAGCTGCAAGAAGTAAAGATGCTCCTGCGGCTAGTATAGCTTGTATGGAACCAGATTTAGGTTGACAAAAAACTATGCCTATTATTGAACCAACAATATAAGGATTACATACATCCAACATCCTACATAAAGTTTTCATTTTAATTTTCATTTTCGAAAGCCATTATTATTGGGGGTTTTTCTTTCTTGTTCTTACGTTTACGCTTACGCAGACGCTTACAACAATCAGGATGTTCTCTACACCATTCAATTATCTCACTACCTTGGTCGGCAAGTTTCTGTTGGTTAACATACAACTGATTCTGATTCGATTCTATACGCCATACCGATACTATGATTAAGCAAATAATGATTAATGTATCTGATTTCATTTCAGTTTCAATTCTTTACCTAAGCTATAACTATCGAATTTTTTAGTAAAACTATCTCCATCTTCATCATCTATAAATCTAACTACATACAGATTACCACAATGAGTAGAAGAATTGTTGCCGGGGATAATTTGTTCTACTATCCCATCCCACATCCATCCATCGTCATTCCAAATTACTTTAGTTCCTACTTTCATTTTTTCTTCCTTCTATACCCGATTGTACCCGATTGTACCCGATTTATTTCTTTTCTTTCTTTTTACACGAAGGACAAGTCAAACTCTCTTTGGGAATCCAATATATAGGACGCCTCCCAGAAGTGGTATATATGATAATAGCATCATCTGGTATAGTGGCTAGTTTAGCCTGTTTGCCTAACTGACCCACTACTGAAAATACTGTGATGACTAATAGTGAAGCAATTATGCCGAGTAGAATTACTCTCCAATTTGTTTTAACCCATTCCATCATTTTTTCCTTCTTCTTTTCTTTCTAGTGGAAGGGTCTTTTCGAAAACTAAACTTATCAAAACCCTTTGAATCTGCTTTTAGAACATCGGTGATTTCGGGCATTTCTTTAGCTGGCACAGCTATGCTAGAAAGGAACATTTCTATCTCTTGGAATGCTGTATACACATCAAACACTTTATAGAATTGATATTGTTTCAATTCGACATTAGCGTTCAAAGGGACAGGCTTGTTAGGAGCGTTCCATGCTGTTCTTCCTTCTTCAGCCAAAAATATCGGGACGCCATTTTCTACAAATATGTTTTCGAAATCATCTCTTTTTGCCGCAGTATCATCAAAGAACTTTTTGAAATTATCACGAGTGGACAGTTTATTCCATTTTTGCTTTTTTCTAAACGCTTCAATATCTTTTTTCTTACAATATTTTTCCATAAAAGCATCTACAGATTCTATGGTGTAGCAATAAGAATATTTTTCTTCTCCACTTGCTCTCATTTCTATGACAGCATATATTTTCCCACAGAATCCTATGGTATAAGGTTTTATTTCATTTATATCCTTATCCCAACTTCGGTAGTACCACAAACATCTTCTATATTTCGGGGTAGGGAAGGGGAACTTGGGAATCAGAATTTCTTTTTGTTTACGCAGGTATACAACCGTTGGGTCATGGCCCAAAGCCTGTGATGCGTCATAGTAATCTCTGAAATCTGATATAATTTTAATTTTTTATTCCTTTATCTCTAATATTGGCGATTGCTACACTATATAATAGTATAATGTTCTTAAATAATAGATATACTACTTGGTACTACAAAATAATTAATGATGCTAAAGATAAATCAAATCGTTCTTATACGGAAACACATCACATATTGCCCAAATCACTAGGCGGTTCCAATGATTTAGATAACAAAGTAAAACTTACTGCCAGAGAACATTTTGTCGTTCATAAACTTTTAGTCAAAATGACTAAAGGCAAAGATAAATCCAAAATGTCATTTGCATACAATTGCTTTTTTTTAAAAAACAAACAACACATCGGAAGATTATCATTGTTTTTCACTTCTAGAGAATACGAAAGAAGAAAAAAACTAGTATCTAAAGCTTTAAGCAAATTACATAAAGGCAAAACAGTAAGCAAAGAAACTGTAGAAAAAATTCAAAGAACCCGAAAGCTCAACAATAAACCATATCCTGAAAAATCAAGAGAACAACAACGAAAAAACACAAAAAAACGATGGGAAGATAACTATGAAAAAATGGCATATCGTTCTCAACTTTCACGAGACAAAATATCCAAATCCAATAAAGGAATAAAACGTTCTGAAGAAGCTATACTTCAAAATTCAATACGAAATAGAGGTTCTGGTAACGGGAATGCGAAAAAAATAACAGTTACCTCACCAGAGGGAATAATTTATTATTGCCATGGTGATTTTCAATCATTCTGTAAAGAGCACAATCTTCCTTTCAGTTCTATGTGCCATATTCTACACAAAACCAGACATTTCAAAAGCGGTGCTACAATCGGATGGAAAGCATCCTTCCTAGCACCTTGATACCAATTTAGCATCTAAGGACGACAACATATAAGGATAACCCGCAACATGTATATCTTGATGATTAGGATGCTCTGTTAACGGCATGTTTCCCACATCATCTATCGTTTGTACCTCGGTAAATAAACCTACATCTGTATGCTTAATAGCGTTCAAGGTAATATTACCCTTTGCTCGTACACGTATCTTGTCGCCGACTTCAAATTTACCGTTTTTCATTTTTTGGCCTCATGCCTCTATTGTAGGATGGGTCACGACTATTGTAAAGTACTTTATATCATTGATATTGGGATACGAATGGGGGTCCAATGATTCCCATCTGAACAATTCATGCATTTATCATGGAACCCAGACCTGAACGTACATGAAGAACACAAGTTTCGCTGACGAACAATGGAATCATATTCATCTTTGCTATATATTTCTTCACCATCGACAAACCAACGCTCTCTCTTACGGTCCTGCTGCCGAGCATACTGGGGACGGAATTCCTCTTTGTTAAAGATTTCTTTTCCATTAACAAACATTCTCTGGCCGGGACGCCTGTTCGCAGGCTCTTCCCATCCTAATTTTAATTTTCTTGTCATATGGCGGGGGACGGATTTGAACCGCCGACCTGCGGCTTATGAGGCCGCCGAGCTGACCAGACTGCTCTACCCCGCAGTGTTTTATTACTACGTATTTTCAATTCTTGACCATGAGTTACCATTAATGTATCCAACATGATTCCATTCCATTAGATTTTTATCATAATTAATATATTCTTTAATTATATCCATAAACACAGTTTGTTGCGAACAAAATACTGCACCATCGGGACGAACTAAATAAGTATACTGCTCAGTTGCCTCTGCTGTCCAATATACTCTAAACCCCTTGTATGCTGCTCTGCTGTAGATTGATTTTCCGCAAATATACATGCCATCTACCACGCTATGTCCGCTTACCAGTTTCTCTCCCCATCCTAATTTAAGTTTTCTTGTCATATCATGCTTTCCCGGCGAAGCGAATCCACTGTGCCGTGCTTCTCGGCAATCTTTTCCAGAAGAACCCATTAATTACCCCAGCACGATACCATTCCATAGGATTTTTATTATCAATATATTCTCTAATTGTATCAATGAACATAGGTCGAGCCACACAAAATGTTGCACCATCTGGACGAATTAAATAAGTGCGCCGATATTCGGTCGAAAAGGGGCTTGCCAGAACTACTACCTCTGATGTCCAATATACCGAATACCCCTTATACGAATCTTCAGCGTAAACATCTTCTTTCTGTGTTTCGCTATCAGGTTTCTCACCCCATCCTAATTTAAGTCTTCTTGTCATGTTTAAAATAACTTCCTTTTTTACCTCGCCTATCACGAAATATAGTATTTATTTCATTATATGCTGCCCAAACATCGTCATCATAAAACTCAGTTATTGCCTTTAGATGAAACGGAATCGTATCCAAATTAACAGGTAGGAAGTTGTTTACGTCGATACCAATATTAAACATGTTTAATTGATATTTCCATGCTGCATGTATATGTCCCACCAAATTAAAACAATCTTTTCTTCCTGTGGTGGGGTAGTGCGTAGCATAGCAGGGTATACCTTCTATTTCAATTTCAAGACCTTCACCATCTGGTATAATTGTTTCGAAGTATGGAGCTAATTCCTCATCAGATAATGATGAATCATGATTACCACGAATTAATGTTTTCTTTCCATTAAATTTCTCAACGAATGATATAAATTCTTTTGCCACAGTATTGCGACAAACATCCCCAACAACAATCAGTTTGTCATCAGGAGCTACAAACATATTGTGATTATCAACTAATACTTTAAGCATGTGCTCTTTATTACCAAATGGTCTTCCTAAAATTTCCATTCGGTCATCGCCCAAATGGAAATCTGATGTTATCCATGTTTTCATAATATAACCACCCGGTCTTCAATTATCTTGTATTGAATTTTAATAATTTTTTTAACCTTAGTACAATCACACACCCAATCTTCAAGCACTTTAGCTTTATCTGGAATACATACGTTAGGTATTGGACGAGCAACACCACACTCTTCACATTGCCATAATTCACCATCAACATCTTTTCCAGCATTAGTTATTTCTTGTAAATGTATCATTTTCCTATAACTCCCCATGTTGCGAGGTCGAATGCATCTGTCATTAAATTGCACAAAAGTGTAGATGGCCTTCTATTAAGAAACTTTTTATACAACCAATCCAAATATCTATTATTAGGACTATCTTCTGGCCGACCATATAGTGTTCTGGGGTCTTGACAGAATCTACCAAATTCTACATTAGTAGTAAATGCTGGCATCGTATCTAAATCCCTTGGAACCCAAAACACAATAGCCGCACATTCGTTCAGCCCTATGTTTTCCCATTCTACTTGTTCAAGATAATCAGTTCCTTCCCAATTTTCTCTCTCTGGGACAATCACTTGACCTTTATATTCTAATTCTTCTAAAACTTGAATTGCTTTTGGTCTCCAAGACTTAACATCTGTGGTCCGTGGTGTAGGACCAGCTAGAAAGATGCTATTCTTTTCGACCACCAGTGGTTTGTCTGAGTATGCAATATTCATATCCATATTATACATATTTTCTATGAAAATACAAATTGAATTTGAACGCCATATGGCGTGTGAAATAAGGCCATATGGCCGAACGTCAATGCACCCAGTTGGACTTGAACCAACGGGAACGCTCTACGCTACTGAGCTACGGGTGCGAAATAGTCAATTATTTTTAATGGGTCTATCAGGAACAACTAAATCCTTATTTGCTTCTTTTAACCTGTATAAGCCAAGCATCAAATTCCGCCCCATAAAAACGGTCTGAAGTGTCTTTTCTTTCTATAATAAGAGCTATGGATAATACACAAATCAACATAGCTGATAGAACGATATACGTAATAAATGTCTTCATGGTGGTATTTATTAACCTATCCTTGTTATTTTCCTTTTATTTTATAGGTTCCCAATAATATATGGGCCTTCCAAGCTCTTCAGCTATTTTAATTTCTGCCTGTACTCCGACACTTTCTTTCCAGCCATCAAGCATTAAAACACAAAGAACATCGCAAGCCGTAAGGAATTTTCTATCATAATCTGCCCAATATTCCCAATACCCCGGAATGTCGTACTTTACTAGAGGATGGGTATGTGCTATCGGAGAAAATATAAAAAGCCCTTCTTTCATCAACTGTGCCGTTACTTTACATACTTCTTCAAATCGGTGTTCTACAACCTTTTTGTCTTCATGCGTATAAGGACTTGCCATATAAATTAATTCATTTTTCGGTAATTGCATCAAATCAGTATAACAAAAAATAAAATAAAAACAACTTTTATCTTTTCTTATTTAAACTTTATGGATGGTATACTGCCTCTTAGACAGGAGACCAATAATGAAACTAGATTTTGAAAATATAACATATGGCGATATTGTCAAACTGAAAAGCGGTGGACCCAAAATGACTGTAAGCAGTTTTCGTGCTAGTTATAATCAAGTTTACTGTGAATGGTTTGATGGTGGAAACCACAAAAAAGGCACTTTCGTTATGGAAGTACTCAAATACGCTGAGATTGATTATTCGTAAGCCGCATTCGACCTTTTAACAACGGCTTGCACCATTTCTTGTGTAATAGTTTCGGCAGAAACAATATCTTCTGGCGGAACCGCTCTGAATCTTTTTAGCCATTCCCCAAAGGCACCAGCTTTTTCTAATGGAGAATTATTATCAGGTTCCCATTCCCCCGTGTTCTTTATTTTTAAGATAAAAATATTTCCATCCATAGAACCTTTATATAAATCCCAATCCATTTTGAAGGCCCATTTTACAGCATCGCCTTCATCTTCGAAAACATATATCTCGCCTTGGCCATGACGGTCCCCTCCTGTGGTCACCCAATTGCTTGTTTGCATCGGCTTAAGACCTTCTTTCATTATTTTTGATACATATTCTTTCTTTGTAACATGATACACGAAAGGAGTATCTACATTCTCAAGCCATTGTCCAAATGTTTTCATATAAGTATTTATATCACCTGCGCCAAGATTTGAACTCGGACCCGAAATTTTGGAGATTCCGATGCTTCCATTACACCACGCAGGTATGAACGTTCTTGGGGTCTTGCGACCCCAAGAACGATAGGTTTAAAACAATTTTCACCCTATTCACTTATAAATTAACACGTCAAAGCATATACGCTTTAATCGAGGCAGTTGGATTCGAACCAACATCAGGCACATGGCCCACGCCTTATCGGGGCGCTCCCTTCCCATCGGGCATACCTCGGGAACTTCATTTTTATAAACATTCTAATTTGTGGTCAAACCCATAAAATAAAGTTTAAGAAGGATTAATTCACTAAATTTATTATAATAAATAGTGAAAGACATATATTTTATAGAATGCGGAATTTTACGTAAAGGGGAATATCATATTTGCGAATATTGTAAGGCAAAAATGATAAGAAGATTAAACGGTCAACAAAGATATTGTTCCATGAGATGTTCATCAAAATCTAAACAAAAACAAACAAAACCAAATATCTCAGAAAAACATGTAATCAACAATAAAATTATATTTTTCAATGAACCGGGACACGGTAGAAGAAAAGGTAAAAAATTCATTTGTAAACAATGCAATAAAGAGTTTATTACAAGAATGGATTTTAAACCAAAATATTGTTCCCAACAATGTAAAATTAATTATCATAAGACCCTATACTTTAAAAAACCATGCGTAAACTGTGGCAAAATAATAAGCAAAAGATTCAAAGAAACTAGAAAAAGTAAAACAAAAAATATATTTTGCAATTCCTCTTGTGCGGCATCATATAACAACACTTTTAAACGTAAATCTAGACGTTCTAAAGTAGAAATAATGCTGTTTGAAATGCTAAAAAAAGAATTTTCTAGCCTAAAATTTGTTCCTAATGACAAAAAATTATTAGATGGATTAGAAATAGATATCGCTATTCCGTCTCTTAAATTAGGCATCGAATGGAATGGAATAGTACATTATAAGCCTATTTATGGACAAGCTAAATTAAACATAATCCAAGAAAGAGATGCCAAAAAACAAATATTAGCACAACAAAAAGATATAAATCTTATAGTAATTACTGATTTAGTGTCAACAGAAGCAAAAGTAAAAGAAGCATTTGTCTCTGTTAGTAAAATTATCAGACAACTAACAAATTAGAATATTTAATTTTCAAAAATCATAGTCAAGCCTATCACCTGACAAATAAACGGGTATACGATGGGTGCTGCCCCCACTATCCCTGCTGTCACAAAGCAGTGCCTCTGCTGTTTGGCCTCATATACCATATATTTAATTATA
>Ga0233413_10001180_pt1 | contig 11606 bp, 11 predicted proteins | sample Na_anoxic_6_MG_FD_189019 | JGI IMG/M metagenome (GOLD analysis project Ga0233413, IMG submission 189019) | Seawater microbial communities from Saanich Inlet, British Columbia, Canada - Na_anoxic_6_MG | ecosystem: Environmental > Aquatic > Marine > Inlet | place: Canada: British Columbia... | reverse complement strand
GTTCATACCATCTTAAATTCAGTTTGTCTACTGTTTTTTTATTTTTACCCGAACTTATTGAGAAGTTACGAAGATAATAACCAAATATCTTCCCTCAAATGTTGGACCAAAAGCCGGATAATGTCCCTTTTTTGTCCGTCGGAAAATTGGTTCATTAGCAATAATCTCTTCGGCTTCCCCAGGCTCTATGCCATGCCCAAACTGGAGATGTAAGCAATTTCCTTCATCCCATTCAAAATCTGATATTCGCACAAAAGACCTAATCCATTAAAAGTCATACTTAGTATGACTCGATCCTGAAATCCTGTCAAGAAAAATAGGACGCAGGTTTTCGCAGATAAACGCAGATATTAATAATCTTTATATTCTCAATCCAAAAAATCCGCATTCACCCTATTGAATAGGATTCCTTCCGGGAATTTCATCAGGGTTCATCTGCGGCCAAAAAGGAAATTCCTAAGCATTCAAAAAAACGCACGAGGCGTAAGGCTCAAGGCATAAGGACTTAGAAAATACAACTAACCTTAAACCAAAGCCCCACTTCTTTTAAGGAGCGGGGTTTTTTATTAGTGGCAATTAAGCTGATAAGCGGAGGAGAGAACGGGACACAGATTGAGGATATTTCCTGGCCATTTTTAAAAGGCGTTTGAAATCAACCCTATCCACTTCCAACTCATCTTGAGCCGGAATTATTCCCCGGTAATAGAGGGTATCAAGAATGGCTTTTTCAGGGGAAGCCATGTAAAATCTATCCACATAGTCAAATCCGGAAAAAAGAGCGGAGGAAATCCTTGAGAATTCAATGGTGCTCCCTTGATACTGAATATTTCGTTTCTTGCCGACGGATGTACTTAATGTTACCACCGTACACACCACAGGAGACTGCAGGCTGATGCCATGATAATTCAAGGCCCATTCACAGGAGATGTAAGCCGGCGGCTTTAAGAAACACGCTACCTCTTCTACGCCAGGGAATCCATAAAGAAAGGAGTTGATATAGTTTCCCCGATTAATACGATGGATCAGTCCTTTTTTAACTGCCCGTGATAAAAACATACCTGGATGAGGAGCCACCTTTTCTGCATCCTGTTTGCGGAAAAGCCCGGGAAGGAGTTTTAAGCGTTTAAGCGTTGATTTTTCTTCTTTCATGATCTTTGATCAGCCACCAATGAACACGAATTTGCACAAATAGAATATAATCATCGCCTATTGAACAAATCATAACCGTTCATGGGTTCAGGGTTCAAATGTTCAGGGTTCACTGATAACCCGCCTGATATCCCTGCCCGCAGTATGGCAGGCGGGTGTCGGGCAGGTCTAAACCGTTAATTCGTAATTTCTAACGGTATTGCACTAAAAAGTTCATAGTGAATTTTGCATAGCGTTGAATTAACGATGCATAACAAATGCCTAAGTTTCTTATAACCCTGAACGGTGAACTTTTGAACCTGTGAACGCTTACGATTTTCTTTCTATTCGAGTCCATTTGTGTCAATTCGTGGCCGGATATTTGTTTGTTTTTTGAAGTATTTTTTCATACCCTGACTCAAAAGGTCTGAAGTAACCTCCTTAAGTGTGATGATGAACTCTTTAAAATCCTCTTCTTGATAAATGCTGAGGATATTTTGCGGTAAAAAGCGAGGCAGATCTCTTTTTAGTGCGTCTATAATGCTTGAGGTGGATCTCCTCTGTTGAAAATAATCCGCTCCTCTGGCCGGGACAAAAAAGGCCTGATACATTACAAATTTTTCCATGACCTTGATCCAATTTGGGTGGACCTTCAGTTGTTTATTTATCCACCAGATGTCATATATATCCCTCCCTTTGAGGTATTTTCTTTCATAGAGAGCTCTTATTTTATCAGACAGGATCTCTTCCGGGGTTTCTGTTAGAATGATGCTGCTCGAGTATGGGATTATCAGTTTTCCGCTGATAACCAGTCCTGAAATTAGCGGCAAATCCCTTAAGATAAGTTTTTGAGACTCTGGTTTATGGCCGGGCGCTAAAAATTCGAACTCTAATTTTACGGCAATTCTTTCACGTTGATTTTGAGGACGATATATAAAAAACAGCTTAAATGCCTGTTTTCGCCCACGCTTATGCTTATGTTCGGATTGTCCGGGTCCAAACTGGGCGATACATGCCATTTGGGTCTTCTGAAATATCCCTGCTAAGATGTTTTCCACATCTTCTTTAGGCAAGTCGGTTACAAAATCGAGATCTTCTGAAAATCTCATTCCGCCATAGACCCATCTCAAGGCTGTTCCACCCTGGAAGATAATACTGTCTGATCCTGATTGAGCGTAAAGGTTGTTCAGGAGGATCAACTGTAACAATTCCGATTTTTTGATTTTTTTCTCATTATACATCGCCGACTCCATGCTAATGATGAGACCTTGACTTAATTACGTTATTATACGTTATTGTTTAGTATAGTCAATAAATATTATTGAGAAGGCTCTATGATTCTGGAGTGCCTATCAATTTTGCGCAGATAGACATCTATGTTGACCTCAAACCAAAACCCCGCTTCTTTTCAGAAGCGGGGTTTTTCATTATAAAATCGTGAAGCGATTTTATTTGGCAAATATTTTGCTAACTCTATTAACATAGACAAAAACCCTCAAATTTTGGGCAAACTTTTCCGATAGAGAAAATATATAGATAACTATCACCTGGGTTAAGCGGTTCATTGTTTACGGTTCCCGGTGAAGAGCCCTAACCCACCTGCCATCCGGCGGGCAAGCTGTCTGATATCAAAAGGATGAGGCCTCAATAGCGACGACACGCATATTCCCCACAATATGTGAAAGAGGTTGACCTGGGTATTGAGCTGTAAAGTGATGGATGTCAATAGATTATAACCTTTGAATCCTTAACCCAATCACTTTAACTATCATGTAATTTTCAGTAACCGATTGAAAGGGAAAACTTATGAAAGAAGGCGCTAATTTGCTCTTTTTTAGAAAAAGAGGAGGATTTTGCTAAAGTTTCTGTAAAGATATCCGATAGAGGACATTAAGGGAGTATGTTTTATATGTCAGTAGAAACCGTAAATATATCAATAAAGAGTCTTGATCCAACAGCTCGGGTAAGATCGCCGGCAGAGAAGGGAGCTCCTCAGAAGGATAAAGCGGATGTAAAGGCGGAAAAAGCCCCGGATGTGTCTCGTGTCTCAGGGACAGGAGCCAATGCACAGAAGGACCTGGTGAGCATTCATGGTGTAGATCTGCAATTTACAGTTGATAAGCCTACGGGCCAACTTATGGTAACGGTAAGGAATAAATCTACTGGTGAGGTTATAAGGGAGATACCTTCCTCAGAGGTTTTAAAGCTTGCAGCCAGCATAGACGAAATGATCGGCATTATGTTTGATCAAAGATGCTAAAAAATGGATGCCTGGAGCTATGTCCGGATAAATGTATGAAGAAATAGGCCTGCAAATAAACATTCTCATCGTTGATGATGATAAGACTATAGCAGACATTTTAAAGGATCTTCTCTCAGAGAGGGGACGATCAGTTGATGTCTGCTATGATGGGTTAACTGCTGTTGAGAGCCTACAAAAAAATGTTTATGACCTGGTTATTGTTGACCTGGTTATGCCCAGAATTGGTGGACTGGATGTATTGAAATACGCAAAAAAGATCAACCCCGGTGTAATTGTCATTATCATTACCGGTTATGCATCATTAGAAACAGCTATCATGGCCATAAAGGAAGGCGCCTATGATTATATCAGGAAGCCATGTAAGCTTGAAGAGATAAAGATTGTAGTAGAAAATGCCATAGATAAGATACAATTAAACAGAGAGAATAAGGGATTATTAAAAAAACTGCAGGATGCCTACCATGAGTTGATGGTTCTAAAGAAAGAAAAGAATGAAGATCAAAAAACAGCGAACATTAATTTTTTCTCTTCAAACATTCCCAGCCTCCATTATCTTTACAATACTGGTTCCCCTGCCAGCAACCACATTGATAAATTGCAAGCCCTATCTTCCTTAAAAGAAAATGGTCTATTGACTGAAAGTGAATTCAAGACATTTAAGAGACATCTCCTTGAAATGATTAGTCTTAAACCGGATGAAACGAAACTTGAAAATTGAAACTTGAAACTGGCGCCCTGGTGGCAGAATGAAAAAAGTTTTGGAACAAAAAGCACAAAATTTACAATTAAGCGCCTAAAGGATGACAGAACAGGATCATCAATGAATGAAAATTTAAAGATACTTGTGGTTGATGATGAAGAGATAATTCGTAATGTTTTTAAAGAATACCTTGAATCTACAAAAACCTATTCTGTTTTTACTGCCGTTGATGGTCTCGAAGCCCTTGAAATAATTAAAACAGAAGAGATTGATTGCTGTTTTACAGATCTTTCCATGCCCGGAATGGACGGTGTGGAACTCACCAAAAAAATTCAGGCCTACGATAATACAATTCCAGTGGCAGTTATGACTGGATATCCCTCAATAGACACTACAATCGGGACACTAAAGCATGGCGTAGTTGATTTTTTAACCAAACCGGTCAAGATGGATCAACTCCCTCTTGCTATTGAGAGGATTATGAGGGAAAGATCGCTATTTATTGATAATCTTTTGCTAAAGGAGGAGGTCGAAAAGAAGGAGCAACTTCTAAAGGTCAATAAAGAATTACAACGGAAAATAAGGGAAGTCGAGACAATGAATCTGATCCTCCAGCAATTAGAAAAGTCAACAACGAGCAATGACCTCTTTAGTGTATTGGTAAATCTATCAGGTGAAATAACCACGTGTGATGAGGCATACGTCTGCATTAACAGTCAGGAGTTGAAATGCCCTGCGATAATTACATCTTTTTTTAGAGATAAAAATAAGATGATGTCAGATGGTGGATGCATAGAAGAGGATGTTATAAACAAGGTTGCAGATGATGGGATACCTCTACTTATAAATGAAAATAATGGGAGTGATAGTGTCCTGGCCATCCCTCTCAGAATCAGGTCCAGTGTCTTTGGCGTATTAATTTCACTTATAAGAGATGGCAAGCGCCATTTTAGTGAAAAAGACCTATATTTTTTAAATTTTCTGGCAGAGAAGGCATCTTCCTTAATAGAGAACATGGCCCTTTATGAAAATATTTACGAGAGTCTTTTCTCTACCCTGTATGCCTTTGTGGAGACGATAGAGGCAAGAGATCCATATACCAAGCAACATTCAACCAGGGTAACGCGTTATGCTGTTTTGATTGCCAGGACTATGGGGTGTTCGCAAGATGAGATAGATGTGTTGAATGTATCCGGCAACCTGCACGATATTGGTAAGATAGGTATACCTGATAACATTCTCTTAAAACCCGGCCAACTTACGGATGAGGAGTATGAGGTTATAAAAAGACACCCAAGCATTGGAAGCAATATTATTGGCCACTTTAATATGTGGACAGATGAGGAGAAAATAATAAAACACCACCATGAAAGATGGGATGGGCGAGGATATCCTGATGGACTAAGCGGGGAAGAGATTCCATTTCTTTCACGGATTCTGTCCATAGCAGATGTTTATGATGCCCTGACCTCTGATCGATCATATAGAAAAAGATTATCAGATGATGTTGCAATAGGGATGATTAGGGAAAATGTGGGCATCCAATTTGACCCGAAGATTGTAGATGTTTTCCTCAAGCTTTATGAGCAGGGAAAAGTTGTTTCGTAAGTGTTCACAGGTTCGGACCTGCCACGCTGGGGCGGTACGCCGGTATTATACCTCACTGCCGGCATAATTAGTGTCTGAACGAAAACCCCTCTTTATTGTCATTTTGACCAAAGGGAGAAATTTTATATTTCACAGAAATTTACAAACTGATAATTGAACGCCTGGAAAAACCCATATTTCCCCTCTCCTCGTGGGAGGGGATAAAGGGGAGGGGGAGGATAAGTGTTTGAAATATCAATTTTACTCACCCTCTTCCCAGCCCTCTCCCATCCCCGCTACAGGCGGGATCTTCGACAAGGGAGAGGGAGTATTTTTGCAGTTTGTAAATTTCTGATTTCAATAGTAATAATAGGATAGGATTTCTCGCTACACTCGAAATGACAGCTTTGGATAGTTTTCGTTCAGGCACTAATTAGTTTAATCGTCATAAATTTGATTTTTGAATTTTGCAATTTTCATTTTTCATTTTCCTTGCAATACTCTTTTAGGGTTTGTCCATCGACATATTCCATAACCAGGTAACACCAGTCGGTTTCCACTGCTGCGTCGTATACCGATACGATGTGTGGGTGCATCAACTTCCCAGCTGCCCTGGCTTCATTAAAAAATATTTGCTGAAACTGCTCAAACTTTTGGGAATCCTTGGAGGAAGAGGCCAGGGTTGTTTTAATAGCAACCAGGCGATCAATAAATGGGTCTTGGGCTAAATATACCACACCCATGCCACCGCGCCGACCCAGTTCTCGGGCCACCTGATATCTGCCTATCTGTCTGGGCATTTTGGTGGAAGTCATGGTTTATCCTAAAGCCTTATTCATTGATAGGATGTAACTATTCAGGCTGTCTGGTTCACGCCTGCCCGCCGCCTGCCTGTGCCGGCACGGCAGACAGGGACGGCAGGCGGGGTTCAGGGTTTCCCGATAAAATCGGTATTGACTACTTCGTGCACTTGATACCAGCCTGCCATACTGTGGGCAGGGATGAACCCCTGAACCTGTGAACGGTTACAAATTAACTATTCGATTCAATTAATATGTAATAGCTCAATAAATAGGAGGAACTGATCATAGATTCCCGCCGGAGTTTACCCCTGTGAAGGCGGGGGGCTGGAATGACGAAATGTTGTAGGGGTCGGATTCATCCGACCCGATACCCCAATGATCGATCATCTTGCGGGTTCGATGAATCGAACCCCTACATGGTGTTTTGATGGATCAGGGCGTACCAGGGTGGCTACCGCTATTTATTGAGCTATTACATTAATATTTTAAATATTTCTGGCGGGTCTTTAATGTTTTTAAGTTTTTTTCTGCCCAAACTCAAGACTTTAATATCAATTGAGTTTTTTACAACATTGTACGCATCTGCAGAAATACATATACCTCCAGATTCTGCCAATGGTTCAATCTTAGAAGCAATATTTATTCCGTTTCCAAAAACGTCATTATCCTTTATTAATATATCTCCAATATGTATTCCGATGCGTACTAAAATTTGATCAACCGCCTTTCTATTTTTATTGTATTTTAAAAACTGCTTCTGAATATTCATGCCTGCCTTAACAGCATCTACCGCACTCTTAAATCGAACTAAAAATGCATCACCAATAGTCTTAATTTCCTCTCCTTTATTTTTTTTAATGTTTTTCCTAATCATTTCGTTATGCACCAATAGCTTTGAATAAGTGCGCTCCTCATTATCTTCCATTTCCTTACTGAATCCCACAATATCTGTAATCATTATGGCAGCAAGCGCCCGATCAGGATATATGTCTATTAGTTTCTCAATCTTCCTATACAGGTCCAAAAATTTAAAAGGTTTTACCACATAATCGTTACATCCTGCCTCCATTCCTTTTAGCACATCCTTCTTTTGGGCTTTTGCGGTTAGAAAGATAACAGGTATATGTTTAGTACCATCTGACTCTCTGAGTTGCCTGATCACTTCATAACCATCCATCTTAGGCATCATAATATCCAGGATAATCAGATCTGGTGTACCTTCTACGGCATACTCAAGGGCCTTTTCTCCATTATTAGCCTCTATGACCTTATAACCTTGCTTCTTAAGATTGAAGCGCAGGATGTTTCTGATTTGACTCATATCATCTACTACCAGGATAGTTTTCTTTTCATCCATTTCTCATCTCCCTAATTGCTTCCGAAAGGTAACAACATGGTAAAGGTAGACCCTTTACCCGGCTTACTTTTTACGGATATCCGCCCTCCATGAGATTCAATAATATGCTTTACAATTGATAATCCTAATCCTGTTCCTGGTATCTCGTAGACATCTGAGTTATCAACTCTATAGAATTTTTCAAAAATGCGAGAGATATCCTTACTGGTAATTCCTATGCCTTGATCTGAAATATCACATTTTACCATCTTTCCTTTAACCCCGGCTCTGATGAATACCTTACCACCATCAGGTGAAAACTTGATGGCATTGTCTATCAGGTTTAAAAATACCTGAATCATTTTATCTTTGTCTGCTGATAGATCAGGTAAAATTGAAGGGATATCAACGACTATTTCATGCCTGTTACTTTTATTTTCAATATCTCTTGATACTGTCTGAATAATCTCAGATAGAGCAACGTGGCACAGTTCTATCTCAAATTTCCCTGATTCAATCCGGGAAATATCCAGGAGGTCATCTATCAAAGCGGTCAATCTATCGGTTTCATTATTGACCACAGTGAGGAATTCTCTCTGGGTCTGGTAGTCGTCGGCGTCCACCTGGTCAAGTATGGTTTCAACATATGACTTGATGACACTTAACGGTGAGCGCAACTCGTGTGAGACATTTGAAACAAATTCACTTTTCATCTCATCCAGTTGTCTCAGTCGTTCAAGTTCCTTTAATGCCAACATATTCCTAAAAACAATAATAATGCCAATACGATTAAATTTATCGTCGAGTAACAAGGAGGAATTTAGTCCTAAAGGGATTCTCAAGTCTTTGGCCGGAAAATAATCAAATACGGTCTCAATTGTAAAGCCATCTTTTAGGGTCCTTTTCTTTACTTTGTCAATCCTTCTGACCAGATCTTCAGCCAGGGCAGCCTTATAGCTGAATCCAATAATATCCGCAGATGGAAGTCCCAACATGGCTGTGGCATTCTTGTTTATTTGGGTAATCCTATCTGCCATATCTATGGTGATAATCCCACTATTTATGCTTTCCAGGATATTTCTGATGTACTCCCTCGAATGACTCAATTTTGAATACAATCCCTGATTTTCCAGGGCTATGCCGGTCTGGCTGGCTACAAAGGAAAGGCGTTTCACGTTCGCCTGGGTAAAGGCATTTTTCTTCGGGTCCGGGAATATCAGTAAAAAACCCAAATCCCTTTTGGCGCCCTGCAGAGGGAGTACACTAACAAAATCATCATCTTTTTGATTAGAGTGTTTAGGGGAGGATATATGAGTCCATCTTCCCTCTTTCAAAACCCAGTTGATTATTTTATCATCGAGCTTGTAGCCTTTCAGGTCTTTTTCTGAAATACCCCGAGATATCGTTACCTCGTAGGAATTTGAATCTTCATCGTAGAGATATAAAATACATGAGCTATAACCAATAAGTTCCTTAACTAAATCAAGAAAGATACTGATGATCTGGTCGAAATCATAGCTGGAAATTATCTGCTTGCTTATATCTTGCAGCATAGTCAATTGGTCGACTTCCTCTCTTAGATCGGAAACAGTCTTCCGCAGGAAACGAGTATCTTCTTCAATAGGCGCAATTTTCATATCCAATCACCAATGATTATTTAACGAAGGCTAAAAGTGCCTTAGCATTTGCAATCTCTCGCTCCATCTCTGAGAATAACCTTTTTATCCTTTGTTTGTTAAACCTAAATAGTCTCCACGACTTTTCATCTATGCAGGGGGCCTTATTGTCTACCCCATCGCCTACCCCTATCGCTCGACAAAGCACATCCGCCAAATGCACTATAGCAGCCATTCTCATTGATTCATTGGCTTCAGTGGGATTATGATGAAAGCGAATAACCTTTATCAGCGCCGGAGGTAAGGCCCATTTATTCGCCACAATACCTCCCACTTCAGCATGGTCAAAGCCTAAAAGCTCCTGCTCAGCATCTCTTAGAAGGATCCCTTTTTCTTTTGCCAGGCAAACTACACGAGTGAAGTCCTCTTTAAAGTATGCGTCCAGGACCAATTTTCCTACGTCATGAAGCAATCCCCAGATGAAAACCTCCTCGAGGTTCTTCATTCCTAATCTTTTTGCGATGAGCTTTGATGCAACGCCACAGGCAAGCGAGTGTCTCCAAAACCCTTCTCTATCGAAATATCCCTCCCCTCTCTTTGATGAAAATATCTTGGATATAGATGCAGCAAGGACTAAATTTCTGATATTGACAAAACCAAGTATAACTACGGCATGGGGGATGGTGCTTATCTTTCCTGGGAACCCATAAAATGTAGAGTTGGCAATCCTCAGAATCCTTGATACAAGAGCGGGGTCTTGAGAGATAGCTTTCCCTACATCTAAAGCAGAGGATTTGTGGTTCTGAGTAATCTGGATGATGTTGCTGGCTACAATTGAAAGGGTAGGAAGCTCAGTAATCTTTGCAAGCCTGTTTTCTAAGTTAATGTATGCCATCACTGCTACCTTTTTCTGTTATGTACTCTTTGACAGCGGCCATAAGCTCTTCCATAATTGCATCACCCCTTACATTCGAGAACCTGTATTCTAATTCCTTTAGCTCGGTTGATACTGCTGAGGACATATTATCCGGACTACCATTTTTCTCAGGATTCTCCACGCACACTTCTGAAATTCCAAATGATTTCAACTTTCTAATCAAACCCTTTGTTAAGGCAGTCCCTTCTTTAAGAAGAACATTTCCTTGCTCATTCAAGATCTCCTCGATAATAATCATGCCTTCCTTTGTACTATCTATGTCAACCATCTCCATGTCGTTTCCCTCACTCCTTCTGGGTTGTCAATAGTTAAGTAGTTGAGTCGTTGAGTAGTCAAATAGTCAATTGGTTGAGTTGTCAAATAGTCAAATGGTTGAGTTGTTTCTATCCAACTCAATAGCCAAGACATGCTCCAGTTTCTCCTATTCTTTAACTTCTAAACTACTCAACCAGTCAACCAGTCAACCATCTATTCCTGATCTTTCCTTGTCCTTAAATATCTGATATAGCCATTTAGAAGGCGAATGGCAGAAATAATGTGGTCAATCAATTCCTCTTTTTCTTCGCTGTCAATATATTCACATTCCTCTGCTACCAGCACATGGTCGATTAATTCAAAAAGTGACCCACGAGATTGTCTGCAAAATTGAATGCTTTCTTGGAAATGAAAACGCCCATAGCCCTTTTACCCTGTTAAATAAGATTTGAGCCTCCCTTTTAAAAACGTTTTCCCCCAGTTAAATATGCTACGCATTTCACTGGCCATGAAACGACTTGAGATATTATGCCGCTCAAATCTTAGCTTGAGATCCTCGGTAAAACCTGTATAAAAATCCATATTCTTCATACTCTGCAACACATATGTGTAGAACACTTTAACCTCAAGCTATTTAACAGGGCAGGTGTTAGCTGTGGAAGATATAGAGGCTCGGATCATTTGATCAGCCAATCTGAATTTTTCTTCAGCAGGAAATCTCTTGCATAATTTCCATATCATTATCCTTATATCTGTAATAGCTCAATAAATAGGGGCAACATTTTCGTACACCACCTTTCTGGATTCCTGCTCCCCGCTTTCGCGGGGACAAGTTTACCCCTGTGGAGGCAGGGGCAGGAATGACATGGTGTTAGGTCATTTCGTCATTCCCGCGCAGGCGGGAATCCAGGGACTTTACCCCTTTTTATTGAGCTATTACTTATATCTCGACATTTTTTCCATACATCCAAGTCTCGAAAA
>Ga0233413_10001178_pt1 | contig 11617 bp, 14 predicted proteins | sample Na_anoxic_6_MG_FD_189019 | JGI IMG/M metagenome (GOLD analysis project Ga0233413, IMG submission 189019) | Seawater microbial communities from Saanich Inlet, British Columbia, Canada - Na_anoxic_6_MG | ecosystem: Environmental > Aquatic > Marine > Inlet | place: Canada: British Columbia... | reverse complement strand
ATATATGTTCCTACAGCTTTCTAGTACATTTATTAGCAAAACATTGTGATTTAATACCCCATGAATTTATACATTACGGTGGTAATTGCCATATCTATGCGGAACATTTAGATGCTATGAAAGAGCAAATAACAAGGACGCCTTATCCTTTTCCAACAGTAGAAATTTTAAACAAGAGAGAAAACATTAATGACTATGTATTAGAAGATTTCAAGATTCATGATTATCAACACCATCCACCTATCAAAATAAAGATGGTTGCTTAACTTCGTCTTGAATAGTGTCGACAAATTGATATATCAAGATTTTTGAAAGGAAATATTATGATAGATAAGGATAACGAAATTGATTGATTTCATACCAGCGATGGCTATCATTAAAGCACTTAAGGTGTTGATTTTTATCGTTAATAAGAAATATAGGTCGACCAGAGCCATAAAATATTTTGACTTGTTTACGTCGCCAAATTTCTTGTTTTTCACGAGCATTAAGAGGTCTGCCAATTTTAGGATTTTGTATTTTTCTAAAGTACGATTTACTAATAATATAATCAGGGAAATCCATGGTATAGTATAGAGGGATATATTTTTATTTCATTTTAGTAAAAATAATACGCGTAGATATTAGTATACATGGTGAAAAGAACCAAAATAAAGGTCGTAAAAGGGACAAGGAAAAAAATAGGAGGTGAAAAGAAGAATGTGAAATTAGGAATATTATTGATAACAACACATGGAAATTTAGACCCACACGAAGAGAAAACAGAAAATAATACAAATGTAAATATTCGAAAAATAAATGCAACAGCAGCAGGTGTATGTAATTACATAGAAGATGGAGAGTTATTAGATATGGGAAAGAAATTAAATAAATTCATACTTGAAAGAAAGACAATCGCAATAGAGCGTGGTTTATTAAAATCGCCGAATAATTTAGACATGTCATTTGAAAGCAATAAATTGGCCGATCGATACGTAGATAATTTAAGTAAATCGATACGAAGTTATATACCTACAATAGACGGCGTGCGAAAAGAAACGGTAAAAAGTATAACAGGAAAAAGAAATATAGAACCAGAGTTTATAGAAATAGACGATCCGGATTTAGACGTAAGGAAGTATCGAGACAATATATCAGAAGCATATACGTTAACAAAATGGGATCCAAATCAATTGTATTTAGATAAGACATATACAATAATACCAGAAGAGAGACGTGATACGAGAGCAAATTATTACAATAATAGTATATTGTTTTTAGGAGAAATAGGAGAGTTGGAATCAGTAACAGTAAATATGCCATATAACTTAAAAAGTAATGTAGATAAAATGAATGACGAAGGAAACAATTATACATATATCAGGTTTAGCGAAATTTTAGAAGAATTAAGAGTGAAAGGTTATACGGACGTGATAGTAATAGATTTATCATGTTCGTCCGGATGGGATGATAGAGAGGGAAGAAGATTAACAAGAGAGAGTAAAATTCAAAAATTAATTTATGGTGGAAAAAGAAGAATCCAAAGAAGAACGAGAGAAAATAGAAGACAAAATAAGAAAAATCAAAAAAGGACACATAAAAAACGTAAATAAAACAGAAGGTGGAAAAGATTTAGAAATGCGAAAGGATTTAGAAATGCGAAAAGATTAAGTAAAAATAGTCTAGGTCAATTTTAAATGAGTTCAAGTTCATCTTTAGCAGGAGCAAGAAGAAGACGCGCTGGCGGAGGTTCTGGTCCAACGTCAACCGGAACAGCAAGTACACAAGGTACTCCTCAATCAGGAGCACAACAACAGCAAGGTCAGCAACCTGTAAATCCATTTCAATTATTGCAGCAACATCACTTTAAAATAACAAACTTAGAAAAATCAGTAAACGATATACTAACAAGAGGATTAACTGGACTTGTAAATACAACAAGTGAAGTAAACGAATCAGGACGTCAAGTACAACAAGGAGATATAAATATAGAAGAGTTGTCAAGAGTAATCATGACAAACGTAGAAAGTCAACTAGATTTAAAAGCATTTTATGAGAATGATGAAAGATTAATGAATGAACTAGAAGAAGTAAAACAAAGATTACAGTCACAACAGTTGGTAATAAATGGATTAAATACAACATTGTACTCCATAGTTGATAAATTAAATATTACAGTAAATGAAGATATCATAAAAGATGGTCCAACTTTTTCAAAATCAGTAACAGTAAACGAAGAAAATAATGAAGTAAAGGAATTTACTCCGATCGACGAAAGTGGCGAAACAGCCAATTTTGAGCCATTATCGTAAACATTTTATCTTTTACTTTGCAATAAGTAAAAAATGAAAAAAATTATTGTAATTCTAATACATTGTATAATGAAAGCCCTTTTTTCATTATTAATATTTTGCATAGTTTTATTCATATATTTACATATACATTTTCATTTGAAAGTGAGTGATGATTTAGAAGTATATGAAATAGATCAACCTTCAAAAGATAAACTAGAAGAAATATGTGATTTAAGACAACCTGTTATATTTAATTATGACGTAGATGGACTAGTAAAAGAATGCAATATAAATAAATTGCAAGAAACATATGGTGCATTTGATATAAAAGTGAGGAATGTAAAAGACTATGATGATAATAATGAACTATATTTACCACTAACATTAAACACAACAGTAGATGTATTCAGAAAAGATAGCGAAGAGAGATATTTGAGCGAAAATAATATAGATTTTTTACAAGAAACTACTTTAATAAAAAACTATCAATATAACGACGGATTTCTAAGACCATCTTCTGTGTGTAATTGTATGTATGATTTAATGTTTTCTTCAAAAGATACAAAAACACCATTAAAATATGAATTAAATTACAGAAATTATTATTTAGTGACAGAAGGATCTGTAAAGATCAAATTAATACCACCAAAATCAAGCAAATATTTATATGAAATAAAAGATTATGATAATTTTGAATTTATCTCACCTGTGAATGTATGGAACGTCCAGACACAATTTAAACCAGATTTCGATAAGCTAAAAACGTTGGATGTAACCATACGTAAAGGGCAAATAATTAATATACCAGCATATTGGTGGTATAGTATACATTTTACAGAAAACAGTAGCATATCAACATTTAAATATAGAACATACATGAATAATATAGCAATATTAAATCATTTGGTCGTAAAACTACTTCAATCACAAAACGTAAAGAGAGAAACTGTAAAAAAAAATGACTCTAATACTGATAATACTGATAATACTGATAATACTGATAATACTGATAATGCAGACAGTATTTTTCAAGAACAAAAACTAGATAATGAAGTAGCAGAAACAACGAATAAAGATTAAAATTGAATTTGATATAGTAAATAATATTTATTATATCAAATAATATTTGTAAAATGTTATCGCCAGAAAATGGAACTTTATCAATAACATTAACTAATTCGTTAGATAATAAACATAATAACACACATAGTAGCAATAATAACACTTATGAAAAAAGTTACAAAATATTGTTAAATGATAGGACATATACAGAATGGAATTTATATGATGCATTATCATTAAATGAAGTAGAAAAAATAAATATAAATCCAGCTTTATGTAAATTATTTTCAAGTGATATATTTCAACTTAATTCAGTTGATATAGAACCCATAGTATATGCAGTAAAAGAATGCTCCAAAATAAAAATACTTCATTCTAGTGTACGTTCAATGCCATCTATACCGGGAATTTTAGTATTAAAAAACAATAAAACATTTGGAAAACACAAAGATAAGTATATGTACAAATGTATTCCAGACGACAAGCGTATACCAGCTTTTGTAGTACCATATAATGTGAAGTTAGGATTTTCTAAAAATATAGATAATAAGTATGTAGTATTTAAATTTGATAACTGGAATAGTAAACATCCACAAGGTACAATCGTAAACGTATTAGGTGATGTAGATATTCTAGCAAATTATTATGAATATCAATTATACTGCAAAAGTCTATATGCTTCAATACAAATATTCAATAAAGACACTAGCAATTCTTTAAAAAAACAAACGGAAGAAGAGTTTATTACGAATATGATTACTAAGTATAACTTAGTGGATAGAACAAATGAACCAATATATAGTATAGATTCAAAGCAAACTACAGATTATGATGATGCGTTTAGTATATCAGATCTAGGAAATAATAGCTACAAATTAAGTATTTATATAGCAAATGTACCATTATGGTTAGAAGAGTTAGATTTATGGGAATCGTTTTCACAAAGAATTTCAACCATATATTTACCCGATCGTAAAAGACCAATGATGCCACTTATATTATCGAATTGTTTGTGTAGTTTATGTGAAAATGTTGTACGTTTGGCATTTGCATTAGATATAACCATCAAAGATAATGAGATTATTGGGTATAAATTTGAAAATACATATATTAAAGTGTATAAAAACCATGTCTATGAAAGTAAAGAACTAAAAAACGATAAAAATTATAAATTAATGTTTCATGTAGCAAATAATTTATCAAAAAAATACAAATACATTACAAATATTACGTGCAGTAATGATATGGTATCATATTTAATGATATTAATGAATTACTATACCGCAACAGATATGATACAGTTTCAAACCGGTATTTATCGATCAGTTATTTATGATAAAAATACAACAAATACACACAGCTTACCTGAAAATGTAAATAATTTCTTGAAAATATGGAATAGTTCTTGCGGACAATATGATTTATTTGATGGGAAGAAAGCACACGAAATGTTAGAATTAGACTCATATATACACTGTACGTCCCCTATTAGACGATTGGTAGATATTCTGAATATGGCTACTTTACAAGAAAAAATCCGGTTGTATAAATATTCAGATAAATTTCACGAGTTTTACAAAAACTGGACCGGAAAAATGGAATATATAAATACGACAATGAGAGCTATTCGTAAAATACAAAACGAATGTAATTTATTAGATATGTGTATAAATGATCCTACATTATGTGACAAGACATACGATGGTTATGTTTTTGATAGAATCATTCGAAATGACGGGTTATATCAATATGTAGTCTATTTAGTGGATTTGAAAACAGTGTTTCGAATAACGTTACGATACGAACTAGAAGACTATAATAAATATAGTTTCAAAATATTTATATTTAACGATGAGGATTCCTTGAAAAAAAAATTAAGATTGCATATTGTAGATAACTAAAACTGATGTAATTGAAAATTAATTGTATTTACTGTGTATACTGTATTTTTTTACACGTATAAAGATTGATTTGTAGCAATAAATTTGAGAGTAATATCTGGAATGAGTGATAATTTGTTAAGTAGTTCGATATTACCAGTATATTCAGCAATATTTGAAAGTTCATTTACCATGTTATTAATTTTTAATATGGCTTTAATAAATTCTCCAGTAAATATTTCATATTCATATTCACATGTTTTTATAATGTCTTTACAATTATTCTCCTCTGTACTTTCGCACCAATTTAATATAGGATTAACTAATTCAAATATATATTCTAGATCATTATTCTCTTTCATATGCAATAGAATTTCTTTATTCATATAATCATCATATATATTACGTAGCTCGTATAACATTTCATTAAAATTATTATTTGTAGTTAAATGTTGTATGTCGTATATTTTGACATCATCTTTAATACGAATATTACAAAAACAACTAAGTAATGCGGCAATTTCATATTCATTAAAATCTACAAAATAATTATATTTGTATAATAATTCTGTGAAGGCAAGACAATGTGTTTCCTGAATAAAACATGCGATCTTTCCTTTATCGTTTATAATACGATCATTTTTATTGACAATAGTATCAACAACAGCAGAACTGTCATTATCATTATCATTATCATTATCATTATCATTATCATTATCATTATCACAAGTTTCTATATACTCATTTTCTTGTAAGAAATCTAATATTTTATTAAGTTCGCTGTTAAAATGATTTTCCAAGGTATCTAGATACTTAATATTATCTTTGATTTCATTTTCTATTTCGATCAAAATTTTATAATTTTGCAAATTAATCTTGAAATTTTTCGTTTTTTCGACGTCTTCAATAGAACGTTGTAATTGTTTACGTATTTTTTGCTTAGCTTGTTTACTATCTTCACACATTTGCAAATAATCTGAAAACTCTTTTGTGTTCTCAATAACATATTTATATGACGGACTAGAAATTTTATTATGATATTCGGTTTGCAATTTATGAATGATTTCACGAGTAGATTTAATTGTTCTAACTAATTCGCCATTCGACATACTTTTATTCGCAAAGTCTAATGTATTTCCATTATTTTGCAAAAAGTTCAGTACTAAATTATAGGATATATTGAACTTAGATTGTAATAATTGTGGATTACCATTTAATAATTTTTCATAATCATGTGTATATGGTAAATTAAACATACTATTTAAATGAATGACATAACCGACTGTATCTAAACCTCTTCTTCCTGCTCTACCAGCCATTTGTGTGTATTCGTGTGAATATAGCATACGCATTGATGATCCATTGAACTTTTGGAATCCAGCGAATAATACTGTTTTCGTAGGCATATTAATACCAACTGCAAATGTTTCTGTAGCAAATAGTAATTTTATATATCCTTTTGCAAACAATAATTCGATCATTTCGCGGAAAATAGGCATAATACCAGAATGATGAATGGCCACACCTTTTTCAAGTAGTTTAATAATCATATCAAACTCAGGTAAATTTACATATTCATTGAAATTAGATAATTTTCTCAATATTTGCTCGCATTCATGTCTGATAATAGAAGGAATTTTAGAGTCTTCTTCAAATAGTGAAATATTAATGGTTTGTGCGTATTTTTCTACTAGTTTTCTAGAAAACACGAAACAGATCGCAGGCAACATATCATTTTTATTTAGATATTTTGTTATTTCATTTAATACAAATGAAGGTTTAATATGACAATTATTTTTATGTGTATATGTTAATAATTTACTAATTTTATCATAGTTATCTTTGTCAAATAATACATTGCCTTCTTTTAATGTAATCGGTTTATGTAAAAAGCTGTTGATAAATTTAAGAAATTCCTTGTCTTTGATATTTTTAATAGTCCCTTGCGGCAATGTTGTATAAAAGTAGTGTTTTAATGGTACAATACGGTGATTGGTAGGTGCAAGATACACTTTTTTTTGATATTCTTCGTTCGTTTTTACGTCTTCGATCCATTTTGCAAATACTTCTGATTTATCGATGGTTGCAGAAAGCATGATTAATTGAACGTGATTAGGCATAAACATGATTGTTTCTTCCCATACCTTACCTCTATCCTGATCGTTAATATAGTGAATTTCATCAAAGACTACTGCAGCTAATTCGTTTTTAAAATCCATTTCAAATTGTAAAGAAGCATTGACAATACCATTCGTTTCGGTGATCGTTTTTTGAAGAAGTGTGTTACGTAGAATTTCTGTTGTCATAATTAACACGTCGGCTTCGGGATTATATTTAATATCTCCTGTTAAAATGCCGAATGAAATATGAGGAAATTTTTTTGAAAATTCGTGAAATTTTTGATTAGATAATGCTTTAATAGGTGATGTATATATGACTTTTTTTCCTTGTTTGATAAAATATTCGATAGCAAATTCAGCAGGCAGTGTTTTACCACTACCAGTATGAGCTGTAACTAATATATGGTTTCCATCGACAATAGATTTGATAGCATATTTTTGAAAATCACTGAGTTCAAATGGAAATTCATTAAAATACTCTTTATATGCGTCTTCCTCTGTGAATTTACTCTTGCAGATAACTACCATTGTTCTAGTATATAATTAATATAATTATATGTATAAATATTTTATATAATCAATTTTAATATTTTTGTAAAATAATATACACATATATTACTAGTGAATTATCGAATTTAAATGCACATTGTAAATAATTATAGATTATTAAAAAACTAGGTAAGGGTTCTTATGGCGAAGTATGGAAAGCACAACACATTCATAAAAAAAGGGATGTAGCGATTAAGTTTGAAAAGAAGTCCCGAAAGAAGTATCTGAAGTTGGAAACCATTATTTTGAGATATTTGAGTAATGTTTCACAAGTCCCGTTTGTAAAATTTTACGGTGAAGTAGATAATTTCAATTATGTAATATTAGAATTATTAGGCGCAACGATAAGCGAATACTATTATAACATACCAACTTTCGATATCGGAGAGATTACACCCTTGAAGATTTAAAACGCCGTTTTTGAAAATATAATAAAAAGATATAAATATTTTTTATTATATATAGTATCATAATGGATAATGAAGAAAAAATAAAGGAAATGGAAGAAAAGATTTCCAATTTAGAAACAGAACTACAAGCAACCAAAGAGCATCTTAAAAAATATACTTCTCCTATACAAAATAAAATATATTATGAAAGGAATAAAGATAAACACAAACAATAATAATAATAATAATAAACTGTTCGAAAAAATGAAACACTTATTGGAATATACTTATAGTTTAACATATGATGAAACACCTAATTATGATTACATTTTATTTTTATTGAAAACTATTTTATGAATATTGACAAACAATTTAAAGGTATTATACATTCTTACTGTATAATGAGTACCACAGATAGCAGTGACATGATTTTTCAAGGCCGTGTAAAATGGTTTAATAATAAGGCAGGATATGGATTTATTACTATCATTGATGGTGCAAATGTAGGTGATAAAGTAGGACTAGATGTATTTTCTCATCACAGCGCAATTAATGTAGGTGAGGAGCAATATAAATATCTAGTACAAGGTGAATATGTTGAATTTTCTCTTGCACCCATTGATGATAAAGGAGATCATAAATATCAAGCAAGTTCTATTAAAGGAATGAAAGGCGGCAAGCTCTTATGTGAAACACGCAACGAAATTCGCGCATCTATGCCTCCTAGAAATAAGGGTAATGGTGGAAAGCAAGTCAGAAGCAAAGGAAAAGGACCACGTGATGGTGAGGAAGAATGGGTTTTAAGCGGTAATAATAAATCTACCAAAATCTCTGATGCTACTTCTACGACGGGTGCTTAAAATAAATAAATAAAAATATCGTAGTTACATAATTGTAATCACAATATTTTAACAATATATTTTTCAAGAACTTTTATGTAATTATTGAAAACGTATTTAAAGATACTACATGTATGTAATATATATAATGGATGTCACTACAGTAGAACCTATTACAGATATTCAAGAGGAAAGTCATATTGAGGGTCAGTTTTCGGCTGTATTATCCACACTATCTCAATTTAAAACACAAATTGTTGCACTATCTACACAATTGAAAAGTTTAGAAAAGGTTGTTAAAAAAGAAATTAAACAACATAAACGCGAAGTAACCAAGAAACAAGCAAAGGGTAATCGTAAACCATCTGGATTTGCTGAAGCTGCGCCAATTTCGAATGACTTGTGTGATTTTATGGGTAAGGATCATGGGACAAATGTTGCCCGCACTGAAGTAACTAAATTCATTTGTAGCTATATCAGACAAAACTCATTGACCGCTCAGGAGAATAAACAGGTTATTACACCCGATACTAAGCTAAAAACCCTTTTAGGGACTGATGAAGAGACTGTAATTACATATTTCAATATTCAACGATACATGAATAAACATTTTATTAAAAAAAAAAACTAACGAGGTTAGTGAAAAAGTAAACTAGATATATTTCGTAGTAAAATTTAGATTATAAACTATTGTAATTGTAAATGTCATATCTTGGGTTTTATATAGATCCTACTAAAATATGTATTTTTAGTAAAACTGTATGTGGATATTGTAATAAAGCGAAAAAATTATTAAATACTTACAATTGTGAATATCAAATATATGATTTAGATGCGCAAAAAGATCCGTATTTTTTAGGACAACAGTTAAAACAATTAACAGGACAGACGTCGCTTCCTAATATTTTTATTAATGGTAATCATATAGGCGGGTATAATGAATTATATAAATTACATGAAACAGGTGAACTACGGATTATAATGAAATCATACAGTAGTAAATTTCAATATATGTGTGACAAATGTGGCGTGGGTTCGCATACAAAAATGTTGCCATGTACGTGTAGAATGTATCATTATGATGATTGGGGAAGACCATTATAATAACTCATTATGCTGTAAATAATATAAAGATTATTTGAATATATTATTTATTATGGTAAGAACACATACTTATTGGTTATCTATAGACGAATATATTGTTAAATCTAATGTAAAAACACCTCAACTCGTTGTAAAAATAGGTTCTACTGCTTTGACTAGAACAAAGATTTATTTTCAAGATGAATAAATAATAAAATTGAATTTATTCAAGATCCAGATTATATAATTACAAATACTGATAATATTTGCAATTATGAAAACAGACGAATATAATAATAACAAAATTATTATAGGACAAACCGCACAAGAAAATTGGGATATTATTGATTTTGAATGTGATTATATATGGCTACATTTAAATTCATTCCCGTCATGTCATGTCATTATTGAAAATGCTAGTCCAGATGAAAATACATTAGTATATGCTGCTGAATTATGTAAAAATAATACTAAGTATAGGAATTTGAAAAACATAAAAATATGTTATACTAAATGTAGTAATTTAAAAAAAGGTCTAGATACGGGTAGTGTTATATATAAAAGTAAACGAAAGGTAAAAACTATTTCAATATAAAATTGAAATACTTATTCGTCTGTCTGTCTATTTATTAGAAATCATATTAATAGTTATCAAAATAATTATGGAAGATATCGAATGTTATATTCAACGACTACGCGAGGAACAGGAAGTGGCAGACTTTGTAAATAACGGGATTTATCCGACTAGATTGAAAAGTAAATTTATTCAAAAAAAATATTATCCACCATTAACAACAAATATACAGTTCGTAGAGTATTCTAGAACAACAAAAAATCATACAGAAAAATTTGATAAAAATCGTCTATTAAATACTATTAATAGATTAGAGAAGTCGTTATCTGATATTATAAATAAAAATGAAGATACTGTTGTAAATGATGAAAATAACGATATAACCAATCACAATGATACCAATATACATGAAGATAAATCATGCCCTATATGTATGGAGGATGTTGGTGATAATAATTATTTAGTACCGTCGTGCGGACATAAGTTATGCATGAATTGTTTTGTATTGAATATAGTTAAAAATAAACACACAGGTGGTTATTGTTCTTTATGTAGAAGTAAAATAATACCTACCGTTTTGTAAATTATTTACACCTCTTATTTTTTGAAATTGTGTAGTAATCTTTTTCTTTTTAGTCGGTCTAATAAAATATTCTATATTGGTGGATACGAATTTGAATACTTACATATAAAGCATTTACATTTCCGTCGTAGGGGGGCGGAACCCCCAAAAAAAAAATTGAAATAAGAAGTGAAAAAGATGGAGTGTGTAATATTTATTCGTAATGTCATCATCAAAGATAGAAAGTCTCCTGAAAGAGTTGAGGTTAGAGATAATGAAAGAGTTG
>Ga0233413_10001177_pt1 | contig 11618 bp, 10 predicted proteins | sample Na_anoxic_6_MG_FD_189019 | JGI IMG/M metagenome (GOLD analysis project Ga0233413, IMG submission 189019) | Seawater microbial communities from Saanich Inlet, British Columbia, Canada - Na_anoxic_6_MG | ecosystem: Environmental > Aquatic > Marine > Inlet | place: Canada: British Columbia... | reverse complement strand
GGATTCAAAAACCGGATTGATTGAACACCGGCATTTTCACGATATATTGGAATATCTTAATGAAGGAGACTGCCTTGTCTTAAATGATACAAGGGTTATTCCGGCAAGACTTCTTGGGGAAAGAACCGATACCGGTGGTAAAATGGAATTTGTGCTGCTGAAACGCCTCCAGGATGATGACTGGGAGGTTCTGGTAAAACCAGGTCGGCGTGCTTTGCCCGGCAGGCGGTTTACATTCGGCAACGGACGGCTTGAAGCCGAAGTAATTGGAATTATCGATGATGGGAACCGCGTTGTCAGGTTTTTTTATAACGGAATATTTGAAGAGGTGCTGGATGAAGTAGGCATCGTGCCGCTTCCGCCATACATAACCGCAGAACAGGATGATATAGAACGTTACCAAACAGTATATTCAAAAAACAAAGGTTCTGCTGCCGCACCTACCGCGGGCTTGCATTTTACAGATGAACTTCTTAAAAAAATTTCCGATAAGGGAATTTCAATAGCCAAAGCAACCCTGCATGTCGGCCTGGGAACATTCCGGCCTGTGAAGGCTGAGAATATCATGGACCATGTGATGCATTCAGAGTACTATGAAATAAATGAAGAAACTGCGGATTTAATAAATCGGGCTAAAATGAACGGAGGGCGGATTATTTCAGTAGGAACTACCAGCACCCGTGTAGTAGAAAGTGTTGCTAACGAAAACGGATACCTTCAGGCGGCTGCGGGAGAAACTGACATATTCATTTACCCGGGATATAAGTTTAAGGCAATTGATGCACTGATAACCAATTTCCACTTGCCCGAATCTACACTTCTGATGCTGGTCAGCACCCTGGCAGGCAGAGATAACATCCTTAATGCGTACAGGGAAGCAGTCAGTAAAAAATATAGGTTTTTCAGCTTCGGCGACGCCATGTTCATAAAATAGTTTCAAACCGGGTGATTATTCGGATATAATATGGAAAAAGACTAAGGAAATTAATTTGAGTAAACACCCTGTCACATATGAATTTATAAAAGAATGCGCACAAACCGGTGCAAGGCTTGGACGGGTTCATACGCCTCACGGTAGTTTTGACACGCCGGCGTTTATGCCAGTGGGAACCCAGGCTACAGTAAAAGGAATGTCCCCCCGGGAACTGGAGGAGATGGAAGCCCAGATTATATTGTCAAATACTTACCATCTTTATTTGCGGCCGGGTCACGATATAGTGAAAAGAGCCGGTGGGCTTCATGGATTTATGAACTGGAACCGTCCAATATTGACCGACAGCGGCGGATTCCAGGTTTTCAGCCTTTCTGAAAGACGTAAAATCACTGAAGAGGGGGCATTGTTTAAAAGTCATATAGATGGTTCCAAGCACTTGTTTTCACCTGAAAAGGTAATGGAGATACAAAATGCCCTTGGTGCTGACATAATTATGGCTTTTGATGAGTGCATACCATATCCCTGTAAGCATGACTATGCAGATGAATCGCTTAGGAGGACAACCCGTTGGCTTGAACGATGCATAGTTGCCAATAAGAGGGAAGACCAGGCTTTGTTCGGAATTATACAGGGAGGCACTTTTACCGATTTAAGGGAAAAAAGCGCTAAAGAAATTACTTCATTCGATCTGCCGGGCTATGCCATCGGCGGGCTTAGCGTAGGAGAACCGAAGGAAGAAATGTACGAGACACTTGACCATACGGTACCGCTCATGCCTGCTGATAAACCGCGTTATCTGATGGGTGTCGGCAGCCCTGACTATCTTATTGAAGGCAGTATGCGGGGAATAGACATGTTTGACTGTGTGCTTCCAACCAGGATAGGCAGAAACGGCACTGTTATGACTTCTCAGGGAAGATTGATAGTACGGGACGCAAAGAGTGCAGAAGACTTCGGTCCGATGGATCCGGAATGCTCATGCTATGCATGCCAAAACTTCTCAAAAGCATACATAAGGCACCTGATAAAGGCAAATGAAATGCTTGGACTAAGGCTTACAACATGGCATAATCTGCATTTTTTATTAGACTTGATGAAACAGATAAGAGAAGCTATAATAGGAGACAGACTTGGAGATTTCAGAGATGAATTCTTTAAAAAATATGGATATACATCTAATTTAGGAGGATAAATAATGGATAGTATTTGGTCAATAGTTTCGATAGTTGCAGTTTTCGGTATCATGTATGCGGTGTTGATAATTCCACAGCGCAGAAAAGAAAAGAAAACCAAGGCCATGCTTAGTGCAATGATGGAAGGTGACATGATCACCAGCATCGGCGGAGTCTACGGAAAAGTTGTCAACATTAATGAAGACGACATTATCGTAGCAACAAGTGTCGAAAATACGCAGATTCACTTTAAAAAGTGGGCTATCAGAAGCGTTGAAACACCGACTGCAATTGAATAATAGGCTTTTAATCAGGCTGAGCTGAGCAAGAATTTTTTGGAGATTGATATGAAACACATTAAAACAATAAACAAATCTGAACTTAACAAGAACCTGGCCGGCAAAGGCTGCGGCGAATGCCAGAATTCATGCCAGTCCGCCTGTAAGACTTCGTGTACGGTGGCAAACCAGGAATGCAAAAACCAGTGATTGGTGATACATTCTGAATAAGTTAAAAAAGGCGGCCTTTGTGCCGCTTTTTTGCAAGGAGGTATTATGATTGGAAAATATAAAGGCTATGAACCGGTCATACATGAAACGGCTTATACTGCGCCTTCTGCGGATATCATAGGTATGGTTGCCTTAGAGGAGGATTGCAGCATATGGCACAATGCAGTGCTTCGGGGCGATGTTGATGAAATTATAGTAAAAAAAGGTGCGAACATTCAGGATGGTTGTGTGCTCCATTGCAGTGATAAAATAAAAACTATAGTAGGTGAAGGCACTACGGTAGGGCACAGTGCGGTTCTTCACAGTTGTGAAATCGGGGGAAACTCCCTGATTGGCATGGGAGCGGTGATTCTGGATGGTGTCAAAGTCGGCGATAACTGCCTTATCGCCGCCGGGAGCTTGCTTACACCGGGTACTGTTATTCCGAACGGAAGTATGGTAATGGGAAGCCCGGGAAAAGTAAAACGCGAACTTACAGAAAAAGAAATTGACGGCATCAGGCATAATGCCGATGAGTATATTGCCCTAAAAAATATATACAGAGGTGAATAATGATAACTCTTCAGGAAATAAAGAAAAATAACGAAGTAAAGCACCTGCTTAGGTTTGCAGCGAGACAGTTGACAGAAATCGGATATACGGAGCATTCATTCCGGCATGTTGGCCTTGTGGCGAAGACCGCCGGAAATATACTAAAGGAACTCGGTTACGACGAGAGGGAGATTGAACTGGCACGCATCGCAGGATATCTTCATGATATCGGCAATGCGGTAAACCGTGTGGACCACGCGCATACAGGTGCAACACTTGCATACGATATTCTGAATAGGATGGGAATGCCTGTGGATGATGCACTTGAAATCATGCTTGCAATAGGCCAGCATGATGAACAAACCGGTACGGCAGTAAGTGTAATTTCAGCTGCGTTGATTTTAGCTGATAAATCCGATGTGCATAGAAGTCGTGTAAATAATCCCGATAAAGAAAATTTCGGTATACATGACAAGGTCAATTTCGCTGTTGAAAGTTCAAAAATAGTAGTAAATATAGAGAATAAAACCGCAGATCTGATTCTCGGCATCGACACAACGATATCTCCGGTTATGGATTATTTTGAAATATTCCTCGGCAGGATGTCAATGTGCCGCCGCGCCGCTGAATATCTGGATTTAAGCTTTCACCTGGATATAAACGGATCAAGATTACTCTAGTGGGCTAATTGGAATATCACCCCTCCTCTATCGTTCCAAAAATGGAATATCACCCTTCCGCTATCATTCCGTTCCGGTTTTGAAGTTTAGGGGGATTTAGTGTATATTTATATGAGCAGAAATTTGTAAAGGAGACATAACAATGTCAAAGGGAAACTACTATATCACGACAGCTATTGTCTATACATCCGGGAAGCCGCATATCGGAAACACTTACGAGGCAGTCCTCGCGGACAGCATCGCCCGTTTCATGCGAATGTCGGGATATGACGTTTTCTACATGACCGGAACTGATGAGCACGGCCAGAAAGTTCAGAATAAGTCTGAAGAAATGGGAAAAACCCCGAAGGAATTCGTGGACGAAGTTGCCGCAGAAATTAAGAGAATCTGGAATATTATGGGCAGCAGCCATGATAAATTCATCCGTACTACTGATCCGGATCATGAAAAAACCGTACAGAGGATTTTTGAAAAACTATATGAACAGGGCGATATATATAAAGGAGTATACGAGGGCTGGTATTGTACCCCCTGTGAGTCATTCTGGACAGAAACACAGTTGGTTAACGGCAAGTGCCCCGATTGCCAAAGAGATGTTGTTAAATCCAAGGAAGAATCATATTTCTTTAAACTGAGCAAATATCAAGACAGGTTGATGAAACACATTGAAGAAAATCCTCACTTCATACAACCTGAGTCGCGCAAGAATGAGATGATTAATAATTTCCTGAAACCCGGCCTGCAGGACCTATGCGTTTCAAGGACATCATTCGATTGGGGAGTCCAGGTTCCTTTTAATAAAAACCATGTTATTTATGTATGGATTGATGCGCTCAGCAACTATATAACAGGACTTGGTTACGATCCTGACGGGAACCACGGTGAATTGTTCAAGAAGTTCTGGCCTGCTGATGTCCATTTGATTGGCAAGGATATCCTGCGGTTCCATACACTGTATTGGCCGATTATGCTTATGGCTCTTGACATAGAACTTCCAAAGCAGATTTTCGGGCATCCATGGCTTAACATGGGCGCCGGTAAGATGAGTAAATCCAAGGGAAACGTAATATATGCGGACGACCTTGTTGAATATTTTGGTGTAGATGCCATAAGATATTTTGTACTTCATGAAACGCCGTTTGCGCAAGACGGGTCTGTTACATATGAGCTGATAATTGAGAGGATTAACTCTGACCTTGCAAACATACTTGGTAATCTGGTCAATAGGACCGTTACCATGGTAAATAAATACTTCGGTGGTGAAATTCTTGAACCCGGTGAAAAAGAAGCGGTTGATGATGAATTGGTTCAACTTGCACTAAATACGCCTGGAATCGTTGAAGATAAGATGTCGGAACTCCGTGTTGCAGATGCAATCGGAGAGATTTTCACATTGCTTAGAAGAAGCAATAAATACATTGATGAGACTATGCCTTGGATACTGGGCAAAGATGAAAGTAAAAAAGGGAGGCTGTCAACAGTACTGTATAACCTGCTTGAAAGCATAAGGTTTGCAGCGGTCATGCTTCAGCCGTATATGCCTGAAACAGCCGCAGAAATACTGAAGCAGCTGAACACGGATATAAGCTCCTGGGAATCGTTGACGGAATTCAATGGAATAAAAGTCGGCGATAGCGTAGGCAAGGCCGAAATAATGTTTGCACGCCTCGATCCAATAAAGAAACTTGATGAAATAAAGATGATTGAAGAGAAAAAGACAGAACTTGAAAAGAAGCTGGAAATTGAAGAACCTATAATAATGGAAGACTTCGCAAAGGTAAAATTGCGCGTTGCCAAAGTGCTTGAGGTGGAAAAAATCAAGGGAACTGACAAGCTGTTGAAACTGATAGTTGACGCAGGGAGCGAACAGAGGCAGATAGTATCCGGTATTGCAACAGACTATAATGCTGAAGAACTGATCGGTAAAAAGATAGTCATTATCGCCAACTTAATGCCGATTAAATTAAGGGGAGTCCTTTCCGAAGGCATGATTCTTGCAGCTGAAGACGAAAACGGACTCAGCATCGTTACTCTTGATAAAGATGTCGAACCGGGAACTCCGGTAAGATAACTAAAAACAAAAATAAAAGGACCGGTTTGCATTAGCGGACCGGTCTTTTTTTATGAATAATTCCCGGATGGTTTATTGATTTTCAGGCAGGGGCTCATCCGGCGGAGTTTCTTCAGAAGGCACATGGAATATGCTGCGGGTTTTACTTGAAATCACTATAACCGTTGAAAAAACAGCCAATACAATAAGGTTCAATACCAGCACAACACCCGGAATGTTGAAATTATCAGAAAGCACACCACCTAATGCTAATCCCAATGGTGTCAAACCAGTCGAAATAGATGAAGAAAAAGCAAAGAACTTACCGCGCATTTCAGGTTCAATAATCAACTGGAGAACAGCCCCTAGTATTACATTGACAATAACAATCAGGAACCCCCCGATAAAGAATAGTATAAGTATCATTGCAAATCCCCAAAGCAATGAAAATGCAAGGGATAGAAGACAAATGACCATGCTGACAAAGAATATCTTAAAGCGGTTCCGGTTGGTTACTTTGAGCATTGTCATAACAAAGCCCCCGACGAACATCCCGATGGTGAACAATGACATTGCCACGCCATATTTCTCCGCGCCGAGGGAGGCAGTCCTTTGAAAATATGGCATAAGTGTTACAATCGAAGCATTCAGCATAAAATTCATGAAAGCTGCAAGAAGGAAAAAGTTCCTGACCCCAATATGTGAAACTGCATATCTGATGCCGCTTTTTAAATCCTCCCAGTAATTATACTTTTCATTGTCTTTTTGTACCTTTTTCTTTGATGTCTTTATAAACATCTCCGAGATAGCTGATAAGATATAGGAAATACCGTTTATCAGGAATAACAGTGGTGCGCCAAATGCTGCATATAGAATTCCTCCTGTCGGTGTAGCAAGGATTTCAGTAGCGGAATTAACCATGCTGTTTACAGAGCCGGCATTGGTCATTTTTTCTGCAGGAATTAATTCAGGTACAATTGCCGATGATGCGGGTGCGAAAAAGGCGGATGCGATTCCGGATACTATTGCAACTATAAAAACCATCCAGACGTCGAGTAGATTCATATATATGATTGCAGTTGCAGCCAATACCACGATTCCGTTTACAATATCTGCCCAGACTAATATCCTGCTTTTTCGCCACCTGTCTATAAATGGCCCGGCAAAAGGAGCAATAAGTACCCTGGGAAGAGCGGAGGCTGCCATTATGGTTCCCATCAAAGTTCCCGAGCCGGTTGTGTCCAGTACCCAGAATCCAAGGGCTACACTAAAAAGCACACTGCCGAACAGGGACACAAAGCGTCCCTGAGCAAGCAAAATAAAATTTTTGTTCCATAATTTAGTTGGTTTATCAGACATCTATCCACTGCCCTTCTCTGATTGATGTATCGATGGCATCCAGTATTTTGCAGCACATGTAGCCATCTTTAAAGTCCGGTATGACCGGAGTATTATTAACTATCGACTGCACGAAATCGTACATTTCATGAACGAATGTGTGTTCATATCCAATAATATGTCCCGGCGGCCACCATGCATCGGCATATTGATGAACGGCTTCTGTGACTGAGATGGTCTTGAAACCCTGTTGGTAATCAGGATCGTCAACATTATAATACTGAAGCTCGTTCATCTGCTGGAAGTTAAACCTGACGCTGCCTTTGCTACCGTTTATTTCAAACGACATGCTGTTCCTGTTACCGGCTGCAAAGCGGGTTGCTTCGAATGTTCCAAGTGCGCCGTTTTCAAACTCAGTCATGAATATCGATGCATCATCAACAGTGACGTCGCCCATTTTTCCGGATGCACTGCCCGAAGCGGACAGACCGTCCATGGATTCAACAATGGGACGTTTCTTAATAAAGGTTTTCTGCATGCCCATAACCTTTTTAAAATCACCTATTAAATACCTGGCAAGGTCGATTATATGTGCATTGATATCACCGTGGGATCCTGAACCCGCCACTTTTTTATCAAGTCTCCATACCAAGGGAAATCCAGGATCGACTATCCAGTCTTGAAGATACAGACCCCTGAAGTGATATATTTCACCGATTTTTCCTTCGTCAATCAACCTTTTTACAAGCCTGATTGCAGGAACGAACCTATAGTTGAATCCTACCTGGTGGACGATGCCTGCATTTTCAGCAGCCAACCACATCGTCTTTGCTTCTTCTGCGGTCATCGCAAGAGGTTTCTCACAGAATATATGCTTTTTCTCATCCGCGGCCATCAATGCCATCTCCATGTGAGCATTGCTTGGAGCGGTTATATCCACAAAATCAATATCATCTCTTTTTAAAAGGGATTTCCAATCGGTCTCGTAAGTTTCAAACCCAAATTTCTCTGATGCAGCTTTAACTGAGGCTTCGTTTCTACCGCAGATTGCCCTTGGGACAATATAAGCATCTGCATCAAAAAAATGGTTTACCTGCCTGTATGCGTTCGAATGGGCGCGGCCCATGAATTTATAGCCAATGAGGCCAGCATTAAGTTTTTTCATTTTGGACCTCCTATGCCCAGAACATTTCCCCTGTTTCTTCAAATATCATTGTTTCCTTTAGAAAAGCCACGGCTTTTTCAAGGCCTTCGCCAGGGTTCATCAGGGAATCCTCGTGTTCAATTGATATTGCGCCGTTATAACCGATGGTCCTTAATTCGGAAAACATATCCTTCCATACCTTATAATCATTGCCGTATCCTACAGTCCTGAACAGCCATGAACGATTGAATTCATCGCCATAATGCTTGGTATCGAGTACGCCGTTAATCTTTGAATTTGATTCTTGTATTACACTGTCCTTAGCATGGAAATGGAATATGCAGTCTTTCAGTTCCCTTATGGCCATAACAGGATCTATTCCCTGCCAGAACAAATGACTCGGATCGAAATTCGCTCCGATAGAATCACCTGCGGCAGTCCTGAGCCTTAGCAGTGTTTCCGGATTATATACACAAAATCCCGGGTGCATTTCAAGCGCTATTTTCTTAATGCCGTGCGATTGGGCAAATGTTGCAGCTTCTTTCCAATAAGGTATAAGGACTTCATTCCACTGATAGTCAAGGATGGCTCCGAAGTCGTCGGGCCATGGGCAGGTAACCCAATTGGGATATTTGTCCGACGGTGAACCCCCGGGGCAGCCCGAGAAGGTTATCACAGTATCTATACCGGCTTTTTCAGCCAATAGAACAGTGTCCCTGAAATCCTTGTCAAAAGCCACTGCAATATCCCTTTGGGGATGCACGGGATTGCCGTGGCAGCTGAATGCGCTGATTTCCATGCCGTATTTTTCAACAAGTGCAAGCAGTTTATCAAGTTTTTCGGGATTTTCCAGAAAATCAGTTGCATCGGCATGCGCTTTCCCGGGATATCCACCGGTTCCCAACTCGACAGTCTGAACACCCATTTTATTGAGTTTTTCCAAAACCGCCTCAAGCGGCATGTCCGACATCATTACAGTCAATACTCCAAGTTTCATAATTATCCCTCCAATATTTCTTTGATTTGTACCTCCCGGTTTTCGTCAGAGCTTTTTATAGCTGCAAAAACCATGGCAAGGCTCATTATATTGTCACGGCAGTCAGTCTGTGCCCGTCTGCCTGACTTTATGCTTTCTATCATTTCATTTATGCAGCCTGCATGTGAATATAAACTGCATTCTATTTTATCAACATTAATTTTTTTATCTTGGGGATGTCTGGTCTGGCCGTTTGTTTTAGATAGTTCGGCGATTGGAAAATCAATACCATTCCAACAGCATGTCCCAAGGTTTCCACTGGATCGCCATTTTGAATCCCATGAAGTCTTTATGCCCGGCGAGCACCAGGATCCGGTGTAATTAAAGACTATACCGCCTTCAAAATTGAAGATACATATCGCCGAAGCATTTCCCTTAAACCAGGACCAATCAGGATTATATTCTTTGCATATCACCGAAACAGGGTCTTTGCTCAGTAAAAAGCGGGCTTGGTCGAAAGTATGTATTGCCATGTCTATTAAGAGTGGAGACGGCATCTCATCACGGAACCCACCGAAATGAGGATCTCTGAAAAATTCTGCCCCCAAATACCCAATACTGCCGATAAGACCTGACTGCAGGACATTCCTAAATGAGAACATACCTGTATTATATCGGCGGTTTTGCATAATAAAGAAGTTCCGATTGTACCTGTCTGACAGTTCAAGGATCTTCTTTGCGTTTTTGATATTGTCGGCAAGGGGTTTCTCTGATAAAACATGGATGCCGTTAGAGAGACATAATTCTGCAAGCTCAAGACGACCGGCAGGCACAATATTGTCAACCGCGATATCAGGCTTAAGAATATTAATCGCACGGGATGCATCGGTAAAAACCGGACAATCAAGATTAAACTCAACAGCTTTTTTTTCAGCTGCTTCGCTGTTTATATCAACAAGCCCGCAGATTTTAATATCATCCCTTATAGACAGGGCAGACAGCCATGCATTGCTAATGCTGCCGCATCCAATATGAAGTATTTTCAGCATAAACATCCCCCGGGTATTTATCAGGATAATTATATCATATAAAAATGAGGGTAAAAGCAGGCACTTGAGAAGGAATCCGGGTATAATGAATATATGAAAATAATAGTAGATGCGGATGCATGTCCGGTAAAAAATGAAATAGTAAAAACAGCAAAAAAACATAAACTTGAAGTAATTATGGTGTGCGACACCTCTCATGTAATCAACAGTGAGTATGCTAAAATTGTAGTTGTCGATAAGGGCGCGGATTCTGTTGACTTTGCTTTGATAAACATGGTTAAAGAAGGAGATATAGTCGTAAGCCAGGATTATGGGGTTGCTGCCATGGCCCTTGCAAAACGAGCTTCTGCTATTGGAAATACCGGGAAAATCTATACTCAGTTTAATATTGATTCAATGTTGAACCAACGGCATCTGGCCAAAGAAAACCGCCGAAAAGGGGGCAAATTCAACCGCGGGCCTAAAAGTCCGGTCATTGATAAGGGCAGATTTATCGACTCACTGGAGAAATTAATTTCAAGTTGAAAAATGGAAATTAAATTATCAATTCACATTAGCTCCGGTTAGTGCTATAATATCCATAAATTAGTAGATTCTTCAGGGCAGGGTGAAATTCCCGACCGGCGGTAAAGTCCGCGAGCGTAAGCTGAACCGGTTAGATTCCGGTACCGACAGTATAGTCTGGATGAAAGAAGCAATTTTTTTATACCCCTGAGGAGGGGTTTCTTTATGCCCCTGAAAGGAAGGTCCAATTGGACAAGAGAAGGCAAAAAACAATGTGGATTGTGAAAGTGGCAATGCTTTCGGCAGTTGCGGCGATTTTGATGTTTCTAGAGATACCATTGCCATTCGTGCCGCCGTTTTTAAGACTGGATTTCAGCGACATTCCGGCGCTCTTAGCAGGATTTGCATTGGGACCTCTGGCCGGAGTCGCAGTGTTGTTGATTAAAAATGCAGTACATGCAATGGCCTCGTGGTCATTCTTGGTAGGGGAGATTGCAAATTTCACGATAGGAGTAAGCTTTGTATTGCCGGCGGCTATTATATATCAAAGGCATAAGAATAAAAAAAGCGCAATAATCGGAATGGTAGCAGGCGGGTTGATTATGACAGTCGTTGCGGGTCTTCTTAATGCATTCGTATTAATTCCACTCTACGCAACAGTTCTCAATTTTCCGGTTGATGCTATTATTGGAATGAGCAATGAGGTTAATCCGCTTATTACTGATCTAAAA
>Ga0233413_10001176_pt1:5000-11622 | contig 11622 bp, 10 predicted proteins | sample Na_anoxic_6_MG_FD_189019 | JGI IMG/M metagenome (GOLD analysis project Ga0233413, IMG submission 189019) | Seawater microbial communities from Saanich Inlet, British Columbia, Canada - Na_anoxic_6_MG | ecosystem: Environmental > Aquatic > Marine > Inlet | place: Canada: British... | reverse complement strand
GGAGGCCCCGGGAGGCCCCGGGAGGCCCCAGGAAGCCCCGGAGGCCCCGGGAGGCTTCTGGAGGCCCGGGAGGCCTGGGAGGGGGGCCTCCCGGTGCCTCCCGGGGCCTCCCGGGAGGCCCCGGGAGGCCCCGGGAGGCTCCGGGAGGCTTCGGGAGGCAACGGGACACTCAGGGAGGCCCCGGGAGGCCCGGGAGGCTCCGGGAGTGCCTCCCGAAGCCTCCCGAAGCCTCCCGGGACCTCCCGGTGCCTCCCGGGAGGCGCCGGGAGGCACCGGGAGGCCCCAGGAAGCCCCGGAGGCCCCGGGAGGCTCCCGGGAGGCCCGGGAGGCCTGGGGGAGGCTCCGGGAGGCATTTGGAGCAAAAATCTGCCAAAAGGTGCGAATTTGGATGAAGGAGCTTCCCTAAGATGCTCACTTCGAAGAAGGAGCTTCAAAAAGGTGCTCATTTGGGTGAACTAGCTTCCCAAAGGTGCTCATTTGTTGTGGCAAGCCACCTCTCACAGCTTCTCTTACGACGCCACGTCCCACATTTCCTCTTCAGCCGCATCTTGCAGCTCCGCCGAAGCATTATCTAAGCAACATTATTTTTACACGAAGGGCCGTCGCGCGGAGTTTTGTGACCAAAAATGTTCCAACAGTCTAGCATTACATCCAGTATCTCTTGCAGACCACGGCAGTATGATGTTTAATGTTGAGTCATTGTGTAGTAATTTGTGTACGTTTGCATGCAAGTTTGACTTCGTTTCCACTTGGTAACGCCTCTTATTGCCAATTTCCTCAAGAAGTCCGCAGCATGTTTGAGGACCTTAGTAAACATCGAGTGCACTATCGTAGGAACCTTATTGCGACAGTTTCCCCTTAGGCTTGACTTTAGCATAGTGGTGTCAGAGATCTTGGGCTGAATTCTTGATTTTTGCTTATTTGTTGCATCATTGGTCAGTTCTCCGGCAGTCTTGATCTTAACATAGTGGCGTCAATGTTCAGTCTCTCCTGTAGCCTCGACATTAGCATAGTGGTATCAGAGTTTTTTGCCAGAATCCTTGATTTTTGCTTATTTGTTGCATCATTTGTCAATTCTCTGACGGCCTTGATCTTAACATAGTGGTGTCAATGTTCAGTTTCTCCTGTAGCCTTGGCATTAGCATAGTGGTATCAGAGTTTTTTGCCGGAATCCTTGATTTTTGCTGATTTGTGTCATCATTTGTCAATTCTCTGACGGCCTTGACCTTAACATAGTGGCGTCAATGTTCAATTTCTCCTGTAGCCTTGACATCAACATAGTGGTATCAGAGTTTTTTGCCTGAATCCTTGATTTTTGCTGATTTGTTTCATCATTTGTCAAGTTCTCTGACGGCCTTGATCTTAACATAGTTGCATCAATGTTCAGTCTCTCCTGTAGCCTTGACATTAGCATAGTGATATCAGATTTTTTGCCAGAATCCTTGATTTTTGCTGATTTGTTTCATCATTTGTCAATTCTCTGACGGTTTTAGTCTGAACCTTGACATAGTGACATCAATGTTCAGTTTCTCCTGTAGCCTTGACATCAGCATAGTGGTATCAGAGTTTTTTGCCGGAATCCTTGATTTTTGCTGATTTGTTTCATCATTTATCAGTTCTCTGACGGTTTTAGTCTTAATCTTGACATAGTGGCGTCAATGTTCAGTCTCTCCTGTAGCCTTGACATTAGCATAGTGATATCAGAGTTTTTTGCCGGAATCCTTATTTTTTTGCTTATTTGTTGCATCATTTATCAGTTCTCTGACGGCGTCAATCTTAACATAGCGGCGTCAATGTTCAGTTTCTCCTGTAGCCTTGACATCAGCATAGTGGTATCAGAGTTTTTGGCTGGAATCCTTAATTTTTGCTCATTGGTTGCATCATTTATCAGTTCTCTGACGGTTTTAGTCTTAATCTTAACATATTGGTCGCATCAATGTTCAGTTCCCCGTGGTCTTGATCTTAGCTTACTGGTTGCTCATTGTTCAGTCATCGTCATAGCTTTGATCTCAAACATATTGGATACATCTTTGTCCAGGCTTCCTGATAGCCTCGATCTTAACACTTCAACCCATAGTTCAGTCTCCCCTGAGCCTCAATCCTAACATATTGGTTATATCATTGTTCAGTTCCCCCAGTCTCCTCACTCTTAACATATTGGATACATCATTCTTCGATTTTCCCCGTAGCTTCAATCTTGAACCTACTGGTTAAATATATTGTTCGCATCTTCGTTCAGTATTCCTTGTAGCGCCATTTTGAAACATATTGGATATACTCTTGTACTTCTTAAGTCCAGTTTCTTGACATGTGTAAGTTGACTTGGCATTTGTACACTTTCGCTGTAGATTACTAAATCATTCCATTCCTACATGATGTTTCAGATGTGCGCAAGAAAAAAGGTTATTTCCGGAAGGTTGAGTTGAGGCTACAGATATGCAGCTTAGATGCTGGATTTTCTATGGTAAAATCATGTAAAGTTGCTGCTTCCTGTATCTCATAGTGCATTTATGATAAGGTGTATGCGTTGCATTTCATGCTGTATCCACATGTTACAGTACTCCCAGCTGATGGCATTGGTTTCATTGATCTGCCTCTGATTTGGCAATTTCTTGGCTTTGAGTGGGGAAGTGAAATCTGGTTGATCCTGCCAGCAGTCATATGCTTGTCTTGAAGGTTAAGCCATGCATATTGCTGTATAAGCACAATCGCAAGATGATGAATAGCTCAGTAAAGCAGTTGTGCCTTATGTGACAGTGCTGTTAGATGGATAGCCATGGCAATTCAAGAACTAATACTTGTACCAAATCGCATCTGTCATGGAATGGTGTTGTTTACCATATGCAGAGCCATCCAGGTTGTACTGGGTCTGAGATGAGCTGTGATACCCGAGTAAACTACGCAGCATCTGAAAGTAGGAAGTCATTCAAATCTCTGACCTATCAGCTACTGATGGTAAGATACTTGCATACCATGGCAATGACAGGTAACGGCGAATTAAGGTTTTGTTCCGGAGAGGGAGCCTGAGAGACGGCTACCACATCCAAGGATGGCAGCAGGTGCGCAAATTACCCAATCTGGATGTAGTGAGGTAGTGACAAGAAATGACAATGCAGGGCATCAGTGTCTTGTAATCGGAATGAGTAGATTCTTCGGCTTTCTGTGAGCAACGATTGGAGGGCAAGTCTGGTGCCAGCAGCCGCGGTAATTCCAGCTCCATCAGTGTACATTAAAATTGTTGCAGTTGAAAAACTCGTAGTTGGATCTATGCCAAGATTAACTGGTCCAGCCTTTGGTTGAGAACCCAAGTTGTTAAAATGCAAACTGTTGAACACTGTGGCTGCACTTAACTGTGTGGTGCCTTGTCCAAGTACACTACCTTAATAAATTTATAGTGCTTCAAGCAGGCAGAAGCCTTGGATATAATAGCATGGAATAGCATGATTATATCTGGTCGTAATTCTGGCTCCCGGACATGGATGATGATGGACAGGGACACTTGAGGGCATACAGACTCAACTTGAAGAGGTGAAATTCTGAGATTTGTTGAAGATGCTCCGCTGTGATAGTATTTGTCAAGAATGTGCCCATTGATCAAGAATGAAAGTTCAGGGTTTGAAGATGATTAGATACCGTCATAATCTGAACCATAAACTATGCCAGCTAAGGATTGGAGGTGGTGTCTGTGATGATGCCCTCAGCATTTTCTGAGAAATCAAAGTTTTTGGGCTCTGGGGGGAGTATGGTTGCAAGACTCAAACTTAAAGGAATTGACGGAAGGGCACCATCAGAAGTGGAGCCTGCGGCTTAATTTGACTCAACACGTGAAAATTCACCAGGTCCGGACATGGCAAGGATTGATGCACTAGTACCTTCTTCTTGATCCCATGGGTGGTGGTGCATGGCCGTTCTTAGTTGGTGGAGTGGTCTGTCTGGTTAATTCTGTGAACGAACGAGATCTCTACCTGCTAAATCATACTGTGTAGCTTTGGTTGCTTGAAGTATTTCTTAGATGAACCTTGTGTGCTTACTACATGGAAGCCTGAGGCAATAACAGGTCTGTGATGCCCTTAGATGTGCTGGGCTGCACGCGTGCTACACTGACATATGCAACAAGTCTCTGTCTTTCCTGAAACGGTAAGGGAATTTCTTCAAATCTGCCACGGCAGGGATTGGTGATTGCAATTATTCATCCTCAACAAGGAACTCCTAGTAAGTGTAAGTCATCAGCTTGTGCTGATTATGTCCCTGCCCTTTGTACACACCGCCCGTCGCTCCTACTGATTGAGTGCTCCGGTAAATAGTTTGGACATAGCATTGTTGATCTTTGACAAAAGCACTATCGAAGTTCGATGAACCTTATCACTTAGAGGAAGGAGAAGTCGTAACAAGGTTTCCATAGGTGAACCTGTGGAAGGATCATTTGCATATCTCTGACTATATCACTATGAAGCCCTGGCGTGATCACTATGTTTTCTGCTGAAAATGAATGCTCACGCAATGCGCAGGGGGTCTCAGTGTTGATGCTCAAAGTTGAACTTATTGTTTTCCATGTTGGTGCCCGCTGCTTGAATTCAAAATATTCAGCATTGGATGCTTCAGCTGGGGTGATGATGAGGGGTGTAGCAAAGTGTGATAAGCATCATGACCAGCAGTGCTCAGTGAATCAATTGGGACTTTAATATGCCTTGTGCTTCCATACAAATGTGCAGCATGTCTGTTTCAGCAACTTTGATGCTATCATGAAATATGATTTCAAGAACTCTCCTAATTTGTTTATATGTCTTAAAGCATCACCTGCACTAATACTTACGAAGGGTACTCGTGCTGAAACTTACATAACCATGGTACCTTCATGACTGTAGGACATGGCATGAACTATAAAGAGGCCCTTGCCTCATGATGGTGCAAAATTCTGGGGTCAAACATAAGTACTCACTTAATTTAAGCATATAATCAGGTGATGGAAGATAGACTAACAAGTGCTTCCTGAGTAATGGCGAATGCACAGGGTTACTCTCAATGTGGGAATTGAGGTACAGAGCTTTGAATTGTGGTAATAGGTGGTGTGACCAGTGGGATTGCAACTGTGGGCCCTTGGAAATCTGCAATGGCAAGGGTGAGGCTCCTGTCTGTCAGTTGAAGGTCAGCATCAATGGTGCACCTTCGAAGAGTCGTATCTTTTAGCATTGGTGTGTGAAGATTGTGATGCATTAGACTGAAAGCCTAATGACTACCTTAGACTGATAGCGAACAAGTACCATGTCGGAAACGTGAGACATAGCTTTGAAAAAGGAGTTGATGATATTTGAACTTGCTGAATTGGGGAACAGAGGGGGATTGGTTGAACTAGGCAGCAACTTTGACTGCAACATGTATTAAGCTGCCTAGCTACCACTAGCTGTGACCTGAGTGTATGACGTGTGATGAAACTTGCCATGGCATTCACATTGAGTTGAATGCTCAAAAGTAGTATTGAATTCTCTGTCAACTGCTTACAGCTCACGGTGTCTACCTTTTCTTGTTGATCTACTCATTGGAGACGATCTGGTGTCGCTCGTCCCGTCTTGAAACACGGACCAAGGAGTTGAACATATGTTCAGGTTGGGATGTTGGACAGCATGATGGTGTGATGAAGGTGATGATGTGTGATTTTTCCACAATATACTACCATTAAATGTTGAGGACTTGTGATGTAGCATGCATGTTAGGACCCGAAAGGTGGTGAACTATGTTTATGAAGGGCAAAGTCAGAGGAAACCCTGATGGCGGTTTACATTGGTACTGACGTGCAAATTGTTCACAGTATATAAATATAGGGGTGAAAGACTCATCGAATCATCTGGTAGCTGGTTCCCTCTGAAATGTCCTTCAGGATAGCTGGAGTCAAACAACTTCACTAGGTAAAGTTATTGATTAGAAGAGTCAGGCATTTTGTATTGTAGACCTATTCTCAAACTCTAAACGGGCGAGGCTAAGTGATTACGTGTGAGAGTTACATGGGTGGGTGTTTTCTCCAAGTGGGCCATTCTTGGTAAGCAGAAACGGCAATGAGGGATGAACCTAATGTTGTACAAATGGGCCTCAATATTCACATAGCAGAAACCATGAAGGGTGTTGGTTCATCTAAACAGCTGGACAATGGTCATGGAAGTTGAAATTTGCCAAGGAGTGTGTAATAACTCACCTGCCGAATGTATTAGTCCCAAAAATGGATAGCACTGCAGTGGGTGGAAGTTATATAACTAATGTTGCAATGGACCTATGCTGATGAATAGGAGGGTATAGAGGTTTGTGCTGAAGCTTGGTTTGAAAACCTGAGTTAATGAGCCTCAATTGTAGATCTTGGTGGTAGTAGCAAATATTCAAATGAGAACTTTGAAGACTGATGTGGGGCAGGGCTTCATGTGAGCAGGAGTTGATCATGAGTTAGTCGTTCCTTGGTTGCAGGGTCACTCTTGGTATGCAGGTTTTACCTCACCACTCGAAAGGGAGTAGGGGCCACATTCTGTGATCAGACTGCAGCTGATATTAGGTAGCACTTGCTGAGCTTGGTGCCACAGTTGCGGAGTCTTGGGAAGCGAAATCTTTGCTTTCTAACCACGTCTTACCCTGGAAGCTT
>Ga0233413_10001176_pt1:0-2500 | contig 11622 bp, 10 predicted proteins | sample Na_anoxic_6_MG_FD_189019 | JGI IMG/M metagenome (GOLD analysis project Ga0233413, IMG submission 189019) | Seawater microbial communities from Saanich Inlet, British Columbia, Canada - Na_anoxic_6_MG | ecosystem: Environmental > Aquatic > Marine > Inlet | place: Canada: British Columbia... | reverse complement strand
CGTCCTCCCGGGGCCCCCTGGAAGGCACGCCGAAGGCACGCCGAAGGCACGCCGAAGGCACGCCGAATGCACGCCAAAGGCACGCCAAAGGCACGCCAAAAGCACACCAAAGGCACGCCAAAGTCACGTCAAAGGCACGCCAAAGGCACGCCAAAGGCACGCCAAAGGCACGCCAAAGGCACGCCTAGCATCAGTGCCCTGATGCTCCAATGAGCTCGTTTAGGAAGCTCCTTCGTCCTGATTAGCTCCGGGAAGCCCCGGGAGGCTCTGGGAAGCCCCGGGAGGCTTCTCGGAGCCTCCCGGGGCTGCTCGGAGCCTCCCGGAGCCTCTTGGAGCCTCCCGGGGCCTACCGGGGCCTCCTGGGGCTCCCCGGAGCCTACCCGGCCTCCCGGAGCCTCCCAGAGCCTCCGAGGCACCGGGCGGTTCCGGGAGGCTCCGGGAGGGCCCGGGAGGGCCCGGAAGGCCCCGGGAGGCCCCGGGAGGCCCCGGGAGGCCCGGTAGGCTCCGGGAGGCTCCGGGAGGCCCCGGGAGGTTTCTGGAGGTTTCTGGAGGCTTGGGAGGCCCCGGGAAGCCCCGAGAGGCCCCAGGAGGCTCCGGATGGCCCCAGGACGCTCCGGGAGTCATCGGGAAGCTCCGGGAGTCATCGGGAGGCTTCGGGAGGCTCCGGGAAGCTCCGGTAGGCCCCGGGAAGCCCGGGAGGCGCCGGGAGGCTTCGGGAGGCTCGGGAGGCACCGGGAAGCCCCGGGAGGCCCAAGGAGGCTCCGGGAGGCCCCAGGAGGCTCCGGGAGTCATCGGGAAGCTCCGGGAGTCATCGGGAGGCTCCGGGACACTCCGGGAGGCCCCGGGAAGCTCCGGGAGGCTCTGGCACGCTCCGTGAAGCCCCGGGAGGCCTCCCGGGGCCTCCCGGGGCCTGGAAGTTCCCGGAGCCTGCCGGGGCTTCCCGGAGCCTCATGGAGCCTCCCAAGGCTTCCCGGAAGCTCCCGCGCTCCCGGGGCCTCCTGGGAGGCCCCTGGACGCCTCGGGAGGCACCGGGAAGCCCCGGGAGGCCCCGCGAGGCCCGGGAAGCCCCAGGAGGCTCCGGGAGTCATCGGGAAGCTCCCTCCCGGGGCTTCCCGGGAGGCCCCGGGAAGCCCCGGGAGGCCCCGGGAGGCTTCGGGAGGCTCGGGAGGCACCGGGAAGTCCCGGGAAGCCCCAGGAGGCCCGGGAGGCCCCAGGAGGCTCCGGGAGTCATCGGGAAGCTCCGGGAGTCATCGGGAGGCTCCGGGACGCTCCGGGAGGCCCCGGGAGGCTCCGGGAGGCTCCGGCACGCTCCGGGAAGCCCCGGGAAGCCTCCCGGGGCCTCCCGGTGCCTCCCGAGCCTCCTGAAGCCTCCCGGGGCCTCCCGGGGCCTCCTTGAACCTCCCAGGAGGCACCGGGAGGGAGCTTCCCGATGACTCCCGGAGCCTCCTGGGGGCTCCCGGGCCTACCGGGGCCTCCCGGGGCTTCCCGGTGCTTCCCGAGGCTTCCAGGGGCCTCCCAGGAGGGCCCGGGAGGCTCCGGGAAGCTTTGGGAAGCTTTGGGAAGCTCCAGGAAGCTCCGGGAAGCCCCGGCAGGCTCCGGGAAGTGCCGGGAAGTTCCGGGAAGTTCCGGGAAGTTCCGGGAAGTTCCGGGAAGTTCCAGGAAGTTCCGGGAAGTTCCGGGAAATTCCGGGAAAATTCGGGAAGTTCCGGGAAGTTCCGGGAAGTTCCGGGAAGTTCCGGGAAGTTCCGGGTATTAGGGCATTAGGGTAGTAGGGTACTAGGGTATGAGGGTATTCGGGTATTCGGGTATCAGGGTACTAGGGTATCAGGGTATCAGGGTAGTAGTACTAGGGTAGTAGTACTAGGGTAGTAGTACTAGGTTAGTAGTACTAGGGTAGTAGTACTAGGGTAGTAGTACTAGGGTAGAAGTACTAGGGTAGTAGTACTAGGGTAGTCGTACTATGGGTAGTAGTACTAGGGTCGTAGAGCTAGGGTAGTAGTGCTAGGGTAGTAGTGCTAGGGGTAGTAGTACTAGGGGTAGTAGTACTAGGGTAGTAGTACTAGGGTAGTAATATTAGGGTAGTAGTACTATGGGTAGTAGTACTATGGGTCGTAGTACTATGGGTCGTAGTACTATGGGTATTAGTACTATGGGTAGTAGTAATAGGGGTAGTAGTACTATGGGTAGTAGTACTATGGGTAGTAGTACTATGGGTAGTAGTACTATGGGTAGTAGTACTATGGGTAGTAGTACTAGGGTAGTAGTACTATGGGTAGTAGTACTGTGGGTAGTAGTACTAAGGGTAGTAGTACTATGGGTAGTAGTACTATGGGTAGTAGTACGATGGGTAGTAGTACTATGGGTCGTGGTACTATGGGTCGTGGTACTATGGGTAGTAGTACTATGGGTAGTAGTACTAAGGGTAGTAGTACTAAGGGTAGTAGTACTAAGGGTAGTAGTACTAAGGGTAGTAGTACTAAGGGTAGTAGTACTAAGGGTA
>Ga0233413_10001175_pt1 | contig 11623 bp, 13 predicted proteins | sample Na_anoxic_6_MG_FD_189019 | JGI IMG/M metagenome (GOLD analysis project Ga0233413, IMG submission 189019) | Seawater microbial communities from Saanich Inlet, British Columbia, Canada - Na_anoxic_6_MG | ecosystem: Environmental > Aquatic > Marine > Inlet | place: Canada: British Columbia... | reverse complement strand
GAAACCCTAGACTTCACGCACGGCGAGCCAGAGGAGAATGTTTCGCCATATACCACAGTTGAAGATTACCCCTACCCACCTAATGCGCCGCCTGTTTGCGAGGAGTGTGAGTGATGGGCGCGCTAGACAAACAGGAAGGCGGATCGCATTACAAAGATATGCCGATCCAGCCGGTGGAGTTTATCGTGGCGAACAGCATTCCCTACCGAGAGGCCAACGTGATTAAGTATGTTGCGCGACACGCAACAAAGAATGGCGTTCAGGATATCAACAAGGCCATTCACTATCTTGAGATGATTCGGGATGATTATTCTCAAAACCAAGAGTTGGTTGATGAAACCCATAATGGAGATTCAAAGTAATGGCTAGCAATCTAACCAAAAAAGAAATCGAACGGCGCTTAGAATTATGGCGTTCCTTTGGTATGTCGTCTCAAAGAACATCGGAGCATCTGGGGTTAGACCGCCGAACATTTGACAGGTTTGTTGATCGACACGCGGCAGAAGAAAAGCTGTCCAGCTTGGGCCAGCTTGAGCAGACGGAAATCGTTAAGCTTCCGCTTCCAGTTAAGGGGTGCACTAGATACCTATTAACCTGCGCCCAGAACAATACGGATATTCATCGCGGGTTCTGGGAAAACCTTGAAGCCTTTGCGGGAGTAATCGACGCGCAGATTATGGTTTCCAGCTTCACCTACAAAAAGACCAGCTTGAACACCAGCAACGAGAAGAAAGGAAAAGAGTCTGATATTACATTAAGCGAATGGTTTGCACCAGAAATTGAGCCGTATATCACCAGCGACTTAACCCTTCTCGCGCCGACACTAGCCTGGTGCTCTAATCTGCAAATCCTGCCAACCGCTGTCAATCCTTGTTCTGGAATGGCCGACTATACCGGCGAGGCATCTAGCGTAATCCCGCACACCAAAGTCAGAATGGAGCCGGTTCCAACCGCAATGGATAAACCGGCCAAGCATTTATATAGTACCGGCGCTTGTACGCTTAAAAACTACATTCAGCAAAAGGCCGGGCAGAAGGCAGAGTTCCACCACGTTTTCGGTGCGCTATTGGTTGAGGTAATGCCAGATGGTAATTGGTTCGCTCGCCAGATAACCGCAAACGGAAAGGGCGACTTTGATGATTGCGGAACTGAGCTATCCATGCGAGGAGGCGCTGCAAGGCCGCTTAAAGGCGTTTCCGTTCTCTCATGGGGCGACATTCACCGCGTAAACATAGACGAGGATATAAGGCGCATGTGCTGGGGCGAGGGCGGTATTTTGGATACTTTAAGACCAAAGTATCAGATATTTAACGATTTGACCGATGGCGAGAGCCATAATCCGCACGAGCAGAAAAACCATCACGCGCAGCATCGCCTGTTTCTTGAAGGTAAAAATTCAATTAGAGCCGAGTTTGATGGTGATAGAGAGTTTCTGGATAAAGAGGCAAACCGAGATTGGTGCGAGAGCATTGTGATCTGGTCGAATCACGACGAATTTATACGCCGCTATCTTATGTCGTCAGACTATCGGCGGGATCATCAAAACGCCTCGTTTATTTTGCGGTTAGAGCTTGAGGTTTATACGGCTATCGAGGAGGGGCGCGACCCGGAAGTTTACGCCAAGGCGTTAAACTCGGCCACCGCCGAGGTTTACAGCAACGATAACGACTCTTTGGTTATTGAGGGCATCGACTTTACCCGTCATGGCCACACTGGTCAGAATGGCTCAAGGGGTTCGGTTGCTCAGTTCGCTAAGTCGGGCGCTAAGACTAGCACCGGCCATTCCCACGCGGCCTGGATCATTGCCGGAGCATCAAGCGCGGGAACATGCAGCAAGCTAGACCTCGGATATAACAAAGGGTTTTCTAGCTGGTCGCACACTCAGACGGTGACTCATAAAGGCGGCAAGCGACAGCAAGTAACTTGTAATGCTGCAACGGGTTTGTGGCGTGGAGGGAAGGTTAAGGTATAACCTGATCCAGAACAAAGATAAACAGATAGGTAATGGCAAGTGCGATCATAATAGGCTCCGAAAAGAGTCTATTATGATGCCCCGCACAAATGAATCAAATGGTTAGTATTCAAGACCTTTATGAATTGAATTACTTATTCTTATCAGCCAGATATTGAGATACGCGACTAATAACCGCTTGTATCTTACCAAGAACCTGATCGTCTTTTTGCGTTGGCGTAAAGGTAGCCAATACGACTAAACCCCCAACGATTGCGGCAATTGCTCCGAAGATGACTTCAAAGTTTGCCATTAGCCATTGTACCTGTTCCATCTTTAGTCCTCTTTTAAACAATATTCAAGTTGTGCAATGTGCTGTAATACTAACACCATTTGCTCGTCCGGTATAAGGATACCTTCGGCGGTTTCCTCGTAACTAAACCTCAGTGTCGGGATCTGGCACTTCGGTGGGCTCGTCGCGCACCCTGTAGTTGTCGCGCAAATAATCACGAACATCGCCAGAGATTTCTTCCATTTCTTTTTCGTGCTCATTGCTTTTATGCTCCCTCCAAATGTCGCGGCCTATCTCAAGCGCGAGGCGTATTAACCGGATAATCTCAATCACCGTAAAACTCCAACAACTCGCCGCTGTACATCATATCAGCATGGCGCTCTGCCCGCTCAGGCGTTTGATCTGCCCATCGACTTTCTAGCATTTCCATTGCGGCAGCATCAAATAAACCTTGCTCGATAAAGCCAATGGTCTTCTTGAACCGGCTTAGCCCATCAACACCCATTTGATACGCCATCGAAACCAGTACCGCCTTGCGTACCTCGTCGCAATTCTGATAAGCGTCTTTAATGCTCGAGGCTAAAATTGCATTTTTAACGTGCGAGATATGGCACCTTAACCATTCTCGCTCGGCGCTTTCGTATATCGCGCCAGTGTAATTGTACAGATCCGCGTTTTTAGGCCCAAGCAATCGGCCATAGCCTACAGTGGGATAGCCTAGATGATCGTAGTAAGGCTTTTCTCTATAGCCTTCTTCTAGGGCTATTATTTGGGCATCGATCATTGGTGTCGCAAAGACCTTAAAAGCCCAATAAGGGCGATAGAAGCGCCGATTATTGCGGCAATCGCGCCAATCTGCGGCGAGTTAGCCCCAAGCCATGCCCATCCGCAGCCAACGAAAGACATGGCCCCGCCTGAGTAACAGAGTTTCAATCCCGGTCCTAAAACCTGAGCGCTTTGACTTATATCGATTGGCGGTTCCATTATTATCCTTAAAATCTATGAGTCCTTAACTAGTATTGCTTCTATAAATATAGAAATCTCATTAGTTGACGATGAGCTTTTGGCCTCAAAATGCAAGTCTGACTTCTCGGAAATTTTAAAAGGCACCTGCCGATCAATGCTGGCCTGCGATGTTAAGAATGTAGCTTCTGCCACTCTCAAGGTTCGACCAGTTCCGCTAGTAATAACATTTCTAAACGTCAGGAATTTATTGCCATTATTAGTGCCAGATAAGACATCTATTCTGAATAAATATAAAGAATGGCCAGCGGGTACAGTGTAAACAGAGGATTGTGTGGTGCCGATATTTGCTTGAATATAGGCATACGTCACCCCACCATTGCTAATCGTGATGTTGCCGACATTAGAGCCAGACAGAATAATTGCGGAATTGATGCGATAAAACGATGATGTAGTCGTTATGCTGCTTGTACCAGTAAGCGTAACAGTTTCGCTGATCTCGGTATGGTCAGCATCCAGCCCAACAATAAGAACATCCATCGTATCTAATGCAGAGCTAGATACTACCGACATAACAAGGGCAGATGACGGGTAAACATAATCGCCGCCGTCGTCCCACAAAGTCTCAAATGAAACGCCGATCGATCTGTTAAAGCCAAAGATATTAACGGGCTTACTGTCCCAAATATTACCTTTTACAATATCATAGAGAAGGTGGGGCGTTGGCATGTCTTCGTCAAATTGATACATGTAATAATCCTTCTAGTCTTTCTTTGTCGTCTACACTTTCTAGCGCATCAAACAGTGTAGTCTGTACGGACAGAGCGTTAGTTAATGTTATAGCTTCGCAATAAGCTCTTGTAATCTGGCCTTTTCTTTGTCGCTTACTTTCTTGCCCTTCACCATACGAGGAACCGGGTGCATCTTTGGGCCTTCTTCTTCTTCCCAAAAATCCTCGTCCTCGTCCTCTACCTCGTAAATATCTACCAGCGGCACACCATCGGCATCAAAGCGCGGGACAAAATCAAATAAAGGCACTTCTTTATCGACGGTTTCGACCGTAACCACATCGACCGCCTTGCCATCAATTATCTCGATGGTTTCGGTGGTTTGGGTTTCGGGTTCAATGTCAAAGGCTTGGTAATCTTCCTCATCTTCTAGGCTTTTCAGCTTGACAATTTCTTTGTATATGCCGGCCTCGTGCGCATAAACGGCATTTGAAAAACCTTGTGCATCTGCTGGCAGTTGAGCCAGATCGGTGTCTTTGATCTCGCCGGTTTCTTCACACTTGAAGCAAGGTGCAACCAGTGCGTCTGGTATGGCTTTGTGCCGGTTGCGAATTCCAACCATGCCGAATCTAGGCTCATCAACCACGCCATCTTGCCCAACTTTTCCACTAGGGTCAGCGGCAAATACGGCCTGAGTTGGTGCTGGGTAAAAATGCAATTGGGCAATATCTGAATCAACTGGAATAAGCGCCGCCTCTTTTGCTACCGAATCCACAAGTGCAAGCTCTGCTGTTGATAGATTGGGCAAGTAAGACAAGTCAGAACCGGCCTCGCAAGTGCATCTGTGATATGTGCCATCATCTTTTAGATAGCGGAGCTGCATAGTTGGTTTTGACTCAACCAAGCTGCCATCAATATCTTCTGATGTGGTCGCTGTTACTGCTTCGATTTTGTTTAGTTTCATGGTTATACCGTGTGATAAGAAACGCCAAGCATCATAGCTCGGCTTGTGGAGGCGGTAACATCTGCGTCGGTTATTCCCGTAGTGGCAGACCCTCTATGTAGCAATAGTGAAGTGGTAAGTACGCGCCCATTGACTGATATTTGCGCCTCGTCAAAGTTAAACATATTGCAGTAACTTATTGACACCAATTGATTGTTACCAGTCGTAGTGGCGACAGGTAATCCCGAAATTCTTATCTGTCCAACCAAGCTATGACCTGTTGTGTCAAATGTGGCGTATGTTGTGCATAGGATTAACCGACCAACTTTTGTGTAATTGTTCCCGCTTATCGAACTATATGCCAAAGTCCCAGAGGTAGCGCCGGACAAGCTCGGAGTCCACGCGCCCTCCTCATAATCATCCAGCAAATTAGCCGCTGCTGTGCCGCCGAGATAGATGCCTCCTGCTGGATAGGCCTTTCCATCCGCATACAAAGTCACTGCGGAGGCTGCACCTGCTGTGGTGCCGCCTACTACGAAGTTACCACCACCATTTAGGTAGCTAACATTGGTGTCAGTTCTAAAGGCAGTTCGTAAGGTGTCAGTCTCGTCATATAAGTACATATATGCGTCACCACCGCCATCAGTGTTTAGCGTGGCTCTAACGCCTGTGGAGTTACCTAAGCTTAGAAGCGTCTGACTATTCGCTGATGATGTATTCCCCTCGATAGTACCTGTCGCATACAAAGTCACTGCGGAGGCTGCGCCGGATGTGGTTCCGCCTACTATGAAGTCGTCTACAGGAACCGTTACAGCGTTAGCAGAAGCGTCATAGCCTAGTATGTTGGTGGTTCCATGCCTTAATGCCCAATCATTTGCCGAGCTAGCGTGACTACCCCCACGCAATAGTAAATTAGACCCACTGTTATTTGCATTTCCGCCTGAAAGTACGACCGTGGCTGTATCAGAGGCTTTAACTATATTTACTGTAGAAGTGTTGTTTGCTCCTAATGTGGTGTCGCCTGTGTTGGCAAGGCTAGTAAACGTCCCAGCAGCAGCATTGACGCTTCCATCTGCGTACAAAGTAACTGCTGAGGCTGCACCGGCTGAGGTTCCGCCTACTATGTAGTCTGAACCAGTATATCTAGCAAGTTCCGCACCATCTAGCAGTATTTGAACAGAGGAGCCAGCAACAGCATTACCAACATCTCCGCTGATTTTTAGAACACCGTTAGCGTTAGTTATCTCTGCGTATGTCTCGGTAGGGCTTGTATCAGTTAGTGTTACTTTAACTGTACCGTTCCGAGAAGCCTCTAAACTCTCTGCCACAAGGTCGCTAGATGCTGTCACTGTAGTAAACGTCCCAGCAGCAGGAGTGGTTGCGCCGATGATTGTATCGTCTATATTGGCGACATTATCCATATCAGCCCGCGCCATCTCAAACCCGCCCGCCGTCGATCCATCGTGCACATGAACCGATTCGTTGGTGGTATTCACGCTAATCTCGCCTTCCAATCCGGTGAAAGAATCGTGCTCGGTATTGGTTCCTCTACGTCTTTGTACTGCTGTTGACATTTCTTACTCCGGCTGAATGGGCCATATTATATCATCTAAAGACTCGGCTTTAGAATGTGATTGTGGTAGGTCGCGTAATGCTTGTCTGTACGTTGCCCATTCTAATTTCTTGCTTTCGGACAAAGGCGAATCAGGGAGTTGAGTCCAATCCGAAGCAGAAAGCATGCAATTTTTTGCATTAATAAAACTGCGAATAAGCTCCTCATTTTTATGTGCACTATTCGAACAAGTCACAATATCCCCCGATTCGTTTATCTTCTGATCGAGGTCAGAAGCCTTACCCTCACGAACCAGCTCACCATCTTTAGCTTGAGCCTCGAGCATATTATGTGGACAAGATCCAGTTCTAAGAATCTTACCGCCGGCTTTTCTATAAACAATATATTCCATTATTTTTTAGTTTCCAAAGCGCGGAAATATCTGTGCCGAGCGTTTTGATTTGCTGTGGTGCCGAATGTTCGCGCGGCTTTGAGATAATATGTAAATGTACCTACTCCTGGTGTGTCTGATATTGCACCAGCATAAGGCACTCCGTTGGTACCTGGTATATAAAAATTATCTGTCTGCATCAGCTTTGTAGAATCTCTATATATTTGAATAATAGCGCCCTGTCCACTGCTTGTCGTGCCTTCTATTAGGGCGCTGGCGAATATCTCAATCGGCGCTCCAGTGGAAACAATAGTCAAAGATTGAATCGTAGTGCCTACTCCTCCAGATGCAGCGCCATAAGTCTGACCGCCATCGGTATAAGCGCTGACTGGAATAGTTACCGCCTGGTCTGCAATTTTAAGCGTTTCAACTGCTAGGTCAGCTATTTTAGCTGATGTTACTGCTAGATTATCTATTTTAGCCGACTCAATAACCGCATCGTCAATTTGTGCCGCGCTAGTAATCACTCCAGACGCGGCAATTAGGCCGCCAGTGATAGAGTTTGCTGCAAGGTCGGATGTCTGTATCGCCCCTGCTAAGATCTTGTCTGATGTTATAGCATTGGCTGCTAGGGCATCAGTGCTAACTGCGCCCGCTTGAATAGCGCCTGCGGTGACGGCATTGGCCGCAATTGCGTTGGCTGTAATAGCATCGGCAGCAATAGCCGCAGCACCTATTGAACCCGCAGCGATAGAGTCAGCAGTAACCGCTCCCGTCGATATAGTGCTTGAGGTAATTGCATCTGCCTGGATCTTTGAGGTCGATATAGAATTATCGCTAATCTGAGTACTGGTAATTTGCCCATCTAAATCGCTGGCTAAAACAGTCGCTATAAAAGAGGTTCCGTTGTACCGATACAGCTTGTCGTCAGTGGTTAAGAATACTTGCCTGCCTTGGAAGTTGTCTGTTGTTGGCAAGCTAGAAACAACCTCTATTGGCCGAAGATTGTTCGGGAATAAACTCGAGCCAAGCGTTCCGGATATATCGCCAGATGCAATACTGGAAACAAATGCAGAACCGTTGTATCGATACAACTTGTAATCGGTTGTTAAGAACACCAACTGCGGCCCGGTGTACCCTGACGGATTGGGTAGAGTGGCAACAATGCTGATAGGCTCAACGCCTGATGCGAATGAGGCCGCGTCTACTGAACCAGCAGTAATCGAAAATATATCATCAGTCCACGCAGAAGTCGCAGAGTCCCAGCGGTAAAGTTTATTCTCTGTCGTGTGGTATTTTATCTGCCCATTAAAGTCGCCAGTGGCTGGTAGTGAGCTGACAGGCTCAATCCCATACGCCCCAGACTCGGCAAACAAATCATTGACCGCTTGGCTGAAGGAATCAGTATCAACAAACAATGTGCTGTCACTGGCAACGGATGAAAATGCAGAAACATTACCAGAATAGTCGACAGACTTGACCCAGTAGTATCTGAGAACGTTATAGCCAAGACCAGTGCGAACAAAGCTGTCCCCGCTTGCAGTTGCGATTTTGGTCGCAGTCGCAGAGTTGTCAACGATGTTTTCCCAAACTTCAACGTGAGAATAATCTGGTTCTGTTGGTACAACCCAAGAAAGTGTGATTTCTTTTAGACCGCCAACTGCGCTTAAACTATCAGGTACGCCACAAGGGTCGGTGTCGCCCTCTGCCAATCCTGACAATGTGACAAAGTTACTTTTAACACCAAGATTGTTGATTGCTCTCACTCTAACATTGTAGTTTGCAGAGGGAACCACTCCGACAAGCACATATTGGTTTGTCGTCACAAAGGTTGAGTTGTAGTTCGGTTCGTCCGTTTCGGTTGGATCGTCAATCGAGCCGTAGTCTAGGGTTATAGACGCGGCATTAGTAATTAAACCTTGGTCGGTGCTGCTGGTATAAGCATCTGCAATATTGCCATAATCAACCAGGGCGGATGCCCGTTGATATTGCACCTCGTATTGAGTGACAAAAACATCAGCGCTGGCCGTCCACGTTAATCTCAATGACGGTAACAATGATCCGTCAGATGCAATCGTCGTCGTTGATACGGCAGCCAAACTAGTGGGAGGCTGAGTGGTGAAGCCGTCGTATAAATCGACTTCGCCGCCAGTGATAAAATCCTGCTGATCGGATGTTGCCCAGTCATAAATGGCAGACGCGGTTTCTATTGCATCAACATTTACAACGATCGTGCCATCTGAGGAAAGATCAAGCTGATACCCGGTTACTTCAAATACTTTTTCAGTCCACCCCATCTTTGCGTTAGTGACACTGATATTATCACCCGCCTTAAACTTTAGAGCGGAAAGATTGCAAGGAATTGTAATCTGTGTCTGCTGTCTTGATTGGAGGAGGGCCATCTTAGCAATGCGCTGCGCCCTTACGTTGTTAGTCGTAAACGGCAACGGCATATCTAAATAAACAGGGTCGCCATCTTCTGCGCTGTATGCGCTGCTTGTTATGGAAGGATAATCTGCAAGTGTATAGTTTTCCTCCTCTGCCAAGTAAACGCCTTTAACGCCATTGTAGAGGCTTCTGCGGCTCTGTTTGGTCTTGACCGACAAGCCGCCGACAAGAACAGACTCGTCAACTGTAACCGTTGGCGCTACATAATCAGCACCAACAATAAAATATTCGCCGCCTGAGTAGATCAGCTTGCCCGCCATACTAGAAAGCATTGCTTCAATATTGTCTTTTCTGCTATTGGACGTGTCTAGTACACCATCTAGCACATATCGACTCTGCGTTCCGCTTGGAGATAGATCTACAGATTCATCGCACAAATTCTGCGCCACTACAAGGGCCGCTGCATTAACGCTGGTAGATGATTCAGCAAGGCCGTACTTTGTGTCCGTTAGATAGTCGAACACGCAGAGAGCGGGATTCTGTGACCATGCAGTGGTAGCTGTAGCTGGGTTGTAAACCTTTTTACCCCTAACGACTGTCGAAATGTTTGGCAAGCCTTGAGCAAATTGATCAGTATTGTAATTAAGGCGTACATAAATATAGGCTGTGTCTAATAGTTTATGGTCGGTAGTCCAGCCGCTAGATGCTGCAACCAAAGTGCTATCGGCGGTTGTTTGCGTACCATCGTGGAATCCAAGATGAACGTATGAACCCCAATTACTTTGGAAGCTACCGTCCCATATCTTGGTATCGTTAAACCAGACCTCCTCAAATCCATCGATCGCATGACCTGCTACCGCGATAACGAGATGCAGGTATTCATTATTTGAGCCGGTCGAATCAAGATAGACTATAGCTCCGCCAACTCTAGCGCGGCCATACACTAGCTTTCTGGATGCAGCGGGTTCCCTGACAGTGACAGAGTTGCCCTGCATTTGTGCGCCAAATGAGGGGGTTGGCATAAGAGCGCGAGATACAATGGAAAGCCCTGCGCCGATAGCAAATGCGGCACCAAAGCCTGCCAGGCCCACAAGGCCAAAAACGGCGGTAGAAGTTGCTGCAACTCCTACCCCAGCCGCCAATCCCGCTATTGCTGCAATTGCCATCTATTATTTCCCTAAAAACTTAGAATAAACGCGCTCGATTAGATCAAATCCCATGCCAACCATCAACTTATCAAATGGTATGTGCACCTTCGTATTGATCGTCATCAAAGACACGCCAACCTCGCGGCAATAATTCTCGGCATATTTTATCAATTTATAGCCAGTTGCGCCCCTGCTATCCGGCAAAACAAATAAAACGTCATTGCTCGCAAAATAGTGATCTTGATAATGGAGGCTCTTATTAATAATTAAAACGAAATAACCGACTAGCTTGCCTTCGTCTCTGGCGGTAAAGATGTTTAATATCCCAAGTGCGTCGAGCTTGGCGTATTGGTTCCAATCAGGGTTGAGTTTTATCTTGCCCTGATTCAATGCAACAAGTCGCCAATGTTCCTCAAGAAGCGGTTTTATATCTTCTTTTACATTCGCTAAGTTCTCATGCTGTATCGTTATCATTGTTAATAACTTCCCGACGATGACGAAGTTGGCCTGCCCCAAATGATTTCTTTTTCTTGAATCTTTGTCACGAACTCAAAGCCCTTATCTGAGGGGTGATCGATCTTCTGGTCTTCGTTCGTGTAACGTCTTACAGAAGAACGTTCAAAAGCGATCAGCTTATTTTCGACGCTAATGGATATGGTTGAAGAATCTCCAGAATCCGAAATGGTCATCACATCCATAAAACCGCTAAATATAATGACAGGCGAAGCAATAAGGTCACCGCTGTCATCTAGCGCGCCCAGGCGAATGCTTAATGGCCTGCCCTGATAAGGCTCATCTCTAGCAATAGTGACAAGAGACTGCTTTATTCCTGTCAGGGTAACGGTTGCGCCGTTGGCTTGAAGCTCTGCGGTTTCGCTAACGCTGCCAATGTTAAGCAAGTCGCCCGCGCCGATGTAATCGTTACTGTTAAAAGTAAGGTTGCCGACACCCGACCAAAAGAAAACGCTGCCAGATGTGAACTCCATATCTATTAAGTAGATAGGCCGAACAAGTTCTGCGGTTGCGACCGCTTGCATTTCAGTAGATAGGGTTCGGCTCATTATATGGCCTCAACGCAAGCCATAGTAAACCCGTAAATTGACGCGGTATCAGTTGACCATCCAATATCATTTGATGACATACGCCACAAACTCTTTGGTAAAGTGAAATCCAACGCGGTGCCTGATGCAATATCACCTCTCAATGGCGGCTGAAACTTTAAAGTGCCCGCCCCAGATGCTTTATCTTCCGTTGCCATATAAAGATA
>Ga0233413_10001172_pt1 | contig 11648 bp, 19 predicted proteins | sample Na_anoxic_6_MG_FD_189019 | JGI IMG/M metagenome (GOLD analysis project Ga0233413, IMG submission 189019) | Seawater microbial communities from Saanich Inlet, British Columbia, Canada - Na_anoxic_6_MG | ecosystem: Environmental > Aquatic > Marine > Inlet | place: Canada: British Columbia... | reverse complement strand
CGCCCACGACGACCACGACGACCACCCCGACGATCTCGACGACCTCGACAACGAAACATACTTCATTTTTGTTGACTTAATCATTGGGACCTCGATGATGACGACGAAAACGACAACGACGATGATGATGATGACGACGAAAACGAAAACGACGACCACGACAACGACGGCCACGAAAACAACAACCACGATGACCACGACAACGATGATGACGAAGACGATGACGAAGACAACGACGACGACGAAAAATACTTCGTTTTAGTTGATTTAATCATTCGGACCACGACCACGGCCACGACGATGATGATGATGACAACGACGACCACGCCCACGATGACCACCCCGACGATCTCGACGACGACCACGACGATAATGACCACCACGACCACGACGACCTAGAAACATACTTCATTTTGGTTGATTTAATCACGTTCATTAACCATTTCGATAAATGCCACTTGGACCAAGATTGTCGTACTTTTAAAGTCCTTAGATTTTTCAAAAGTATCCTCGTCAACACTTGAGTTAAGAACTAGCTTGGCGTTCTCAAGCCTAACAAACTTGTAATCGCTGTCGATCGCTGTGACCTTGCCCGCATAGTGGTACATTGCACCATGAATCAAAACATTTTTTCCAAGATAGTAATCTAATAAATTCTCTTCACTCTGCTCTACTAATTTTTTCATGCTTTTCCCCTTTCATGGGATTGGTTGTTTACTCATTGCTCAATCCTTAATCCTCAAAAACGCCAAAATAATGCGTCGGCTTTTCCTGTAAAAACTGCCCAAGCTAGTTGAAAGCGATTAAGAATTGAACCCAACCCGATTGGTCTAGCTGGGTACCATTTGCCGTCAATTTCTTCGCTGACTATCTTCCAACTTTCTCTTAAAGTTGTGCAAGTCCATTCGTTTGGTGCTTCCATTTTTTAATCCTTTGTTTGTAGTTCATTTAACCAGTTTAATTCGAATCGTACATTTTTATATCCATCGGTCGGCATTTAACTACCTTGCTAAAGTTGTAAACCTTAGCCCACTCTTTACGTTCTATTTCTGCCTGTTTTTCTGTTTCGTGTAATTTTCCACGTTGAACAAATATAGACGGTTCTTTTAACGGGCATACTTTAATCATGTACATTTTTGCCTACCCTTCAATTAACAAGTTTATTTTGAAGCTCGGGCAGTCCTACCGAGACCCCTTGTTGCAAGGGATTCTACTGAGCCGACTAAGTGTTGTCCTTAGTGGGTGGCAGAATTTTGTTTATCCTTTTGGGAGCTACCCAAAGGCACGAGCTGCCCGTTAGTTCAAAATATCAGTGACACCTGAATCATGCCATTTCTTCGCCTAGTTTATTCGCTTCGTGCAATTCTTTTGCTGTGATTGTCTTTAGTCTTAATTCGAGTACATCGGTTTCTTCTAGGTTGTGTAACTCATTCTTAACAGCGTCCAATAATTCCTTATCGTTTTTATATTCCGCTAAAAACATGAGAGCTAGGATAGCATTGCTGCCCTTTTCAAAAACATGCCAAGGCTCACCGTATCTATCGCAGTCTATTCCGCCTGTGGCATTAGTCCTAAAAGTGTACTTATTATCTTCTGTTTTAATTTCCATTTTATTTCTCTCTGTATTGGTTCAAAAATTAAGTGATACGTGAATCACGCCATGCCCATAATAATAACCATCAACAAATATATTTGGATTATGTCTAAAATTATTTCCATTCGTTACCTCTATAAGTTACGCCCAACTGTCACAATTTCTTAATAGTCTCAGCTATCAAATACTTGCTACGCATTTTTCTTGTTAAATCTTGGGGTCTAAGTTTTACACAGGCTTTGGCGCAGCGGGTGATTGTTACAATGCACGCCCCAGATATGCAAAGGAAAATTAAAGTGTGTATTGGCATCTTACTCATAACTCAAACTCCCACTGGATTAATTTACCACCTCCGTACTTTAGCACGCCGTCAGTTAGTATAAGTAATGCGTCAACCTCACCGTCGTGGGGGCTCTTTTGGCGCTTAGTCATTGGTAAGGGAGAGCTAGGATAGAATTGACTGTAGGCAATTAAGGCCTTCTCTTTTGGGGGGAGCTTAGTTTTGATCCCTTCGAACATAGTTTTTTGCCATTGGGTTGGCTTGATGTAGCGCGTAGGACGATCAGCCATCTTGATTGCTACCTTGATCTGACCAACAAGGTCCCCAAAGGCGTAAATTCCTGACTTGCTCCACAGGGCATCCTTGGCGCTTATCACTGGGGTTTCTAATAAAATCAGCTCAGGCCTAGCCTCACATATAAAATTAACAAAGCTGCGAACATTAAGGTCGTTGTTCTTGTCATATTTTAGGCGATGTATTTTGGCTTTTTTGGTGTCGGTGTTTCCTGCTATGGCGGCACCGTTTTTACCAGGGTCAACTGCTACTAATCTCATCGTATTTAGTCTCCGTTATTTCAACATTTAGTAAATGTGAACTGCTACTATTTTGATTCTGTTTAGTCGACTTACAACTTGGACTAAAATTATTTTATTTAGTCGACTTTGTATGTTGCACTTTAACCACACCGTGTATATAAGCGTCAAGCAATTTAGTTAAACTTTATTAAAAAGGAGATCAAACAATGGGAATACATCAAAGCCAGCTACCGCCTATAACCCATAAACTTCGTAGCGATTTTAAGGCTTGCCCTAGGAAGACGTTCTGGAGGTATGTGGCTGGGATTGAGACTAAGAAACCAACTGACCTCAGTTTATATAACGAGGCATTATCTATTGGTATTAGAGCTTGGAGAGAAGGCGACAACAAAAACCTAGCAGCAAAAAAAGCTTGTGATTACGGAGAGTCTTTCGGTTGTTATTTCGCCGATATATTCATGGAAGATATATTGGGTAATTATTTCACCACATTTAAAAACGATAAAGATGCGGTGGACTTAGATGAGATTTTTACCAGAGGAAACCAAGAGTCGGTAAACATTGATTGTTATATTACAGACGCTCAAAAAAGAGCTTGGATTGTAATCAATAGAATCGACTATGGAAACCACAACAGGCTCTCAATAGTTATGGACGAAGAGGTTATAAGCGCCGCCTTGATCCTATTGTCAACGGGGGTCAGAGTTAAGGGGGCTCTTCTTAGAAGGACCAGCGAATGTGACGCAAGCGAATTTACAGAAACCAAACATGAATTCAACCCCGCAATCGTTGAAATGTTTAGCCATCGCAAGGACGAGACTAACCACGTAATCCGTCAAATGCTTATGCACCTCAATGATTTACCTGACGTAAACGCAAGAAGAGCCAAACGTCCATGGGAGTCCTATTCAGAGTGGCCGTGGAATAGCGGGTCATGTACGGGAAGTGACGGCAATTGTGAATATTTAGAACTATGCAGCAAACAAGCAGACCCAAGTAAAAACTATAAACCAACCGAAGAGGGAGCATTAGACAATGGCACGACAAGGAAACTCATCTGGGGGCATGACCCAAAACCAGCAAAAAAGCATGATACCCCCAAGGCGTGATAACTATCCGGTCCCACCCTTTAACGAATTAAACATGATGGGCTTCGGCGTGCCTGGATCCGGCAAGACTCGCTTCTTCTCTGGGGACAAAGATATCATCGTTGTTGGCACCGAGCCTGGTCAGTCTTTTACTAAAGCTAGGGTTGTCCCCATTAGATCTTGGAATGCCTTCAAGCATTTTGTCCATGAGATGGGAGCTAGGAAGAAGTCAGGAACTCTTGACTGCTCTGGGGTGGCTATTGATATTGTTGATAACCTCCATACGCTATGCCAAGACTCAATATGTCAGGCCAAGGGGTTTGCTCATCCAAACGACGATGTAAAAGGCTACGGACGCCTTTGGGGTGCGGTAACTAAAGAATGGAAGGGCTGGATTGGCGCACTGATGGATATTACTAACGTCCATTTTGTAACCCATTGCAAAGACGAGCTAATAGAAATCGAGGGAGACCTTGGAATCAAAGAGGAGATTACTCGCTTCGGTCCTACGTTCTCAAGAAACAAAGCCGCTCAGTATTTGGATGGCATAGTGAGTGCGGTTGGCTACTTCACAATGGCTAAGGATGGTACGTTTTCTCTTACCTTCCACAAAGACGCTAGGATCGATTGTAAGGACCGAACCGACATACTAACAGCGTTGGGCCAGATCAAGCTTCCCTCTCAACCTGAGTTAGGTTTTGGCCACGTCGCCAAGCTCTACGAAGCCAAGGCCAAAGAGATGGGTTTTGTTATCCAGACGAAAAGATAGGAGCCAATATGTCAGAAGCGAAAAGAGCTGCAGGAAGTTTTTATGTTGTAGAGATTAAAGCCGTTTGTAATAACAAGCGTGACTTAATTAAGTATATCGAAACACAGAAGCTGAATGCTAAGAAGATTACAGTTATTAAGGGAAGAGAAGCCCTTCTTGATACAACAACCAAAACCTATATTAACATCAACTAGCTGCCAACAAGGAGACATTATGCTAGACCAATTAAACGAGATTACCAGACAAGCTGCAGTACCAGAGGACACAGGATTCACCGCTCACCCTATGGGAGAATTTAGCGGGGTAGTATATGAGGTGTCCCAAAAATCTCACAACAATACACCTATTTACGAGATCAAAATCAAGACAGCTCACGGAACATGCAAGCATGCTATTTGGGGGTACACCCAGCAAGACGTCCAAAAGATGGCAGCCGAGCCAAAATACAAAGAGCAGGTCCAAAATAATATTGGACGCCATAAGCGTTTGTTTGTTGACCTTGGTGTATGGTCGGAAGATCAAGCTCAAGCGGCAGGATGGTCAGCAGGAGATTGTAATATCCTTAATGACCTTCAGAAGCTGGGCGGGAAGAAATGCCGCGTAGTAATTAAACCAAACCACAACAATCCAGCTAAGACGGTAATGTTTGTCAACAAAGCCAGTGGCCAGCCTGACGCGCTTATGGCATTTGATTCGGGTCCAGGGCTTCCTGCTGGAGAAGAATTTGGCGATCCTTCTATGGGATTTACCGCTCCACAAATGGGAGATATTCCCCCTCCAGGCTTCGACGATATGCCTATACCAACTTACTAAACACTTGATTTAAGGGACCACATCCCTTTGAATCTCCTCTAATTGGCATGCCTGAACTAACGGGCATGCCATTTTTTTATCTAAGTAATTCTAAGGGGGAATGACAAAGCCCCTATCTCGGGGGAGATAAGGACTTTAGTGCAATTAGACAAGGAGTTTTCTGCGCCAACAGTTGAGTTCCCTTAATACGCCTTTAACGGGCAAGGATTATATCCCACAGGACATTATAAAATACAAGCTGTATCTAACATATTATAAACAAGATATCCCCATCTTATCCCCAGGCGTTTTAGTACATTTTACTAGGCCCTTATGTACCAACCACTAGGCCCTTGTGGGCAAGTTTTTATATTACATATAAAAATAAGAGTAATAGTAAGAGAAGAGAGATAGAGCTAACAAGTGGTGGGGTAGAGTTCAAACCTATCAGATAAAATAAAGCTCAGCCAATCTAAAAATAAAATCCAGTCCTACCCCCAACCAAAATCAGAAAACCAAGTCTTGAGAAAACAGTCCCCATTAATCTTGGCTTCTCAGACAAAGCTCCATATTGGGTTGGAATTACTCCTAGTCAACAGAGAATTTAAATTTAAAAAATATGAGCTTCTAAACCTCCTATAATTATAGCCCATTAGATAATCTGGGGACGCAGAATCTAAAAATAAATAAAAAAGGAGTAGCAAGTTCTCTGAAAAATATTTAAATAATAACCCGCCAACAGGAAGTTAGTACGTACTTATTTTTTAATTAATAATTTAACGGAGTAGTTATGGCATTTAGACAAGCAGATAAATTTGAACTTTGGAGATTAAAAAACTTCTTCGACGCTCTAGCAAAAGAAACCCGCAAGCAAGACGTGTACGAATTAACATCATTCGACTCAATAGCCTCCGATGTTCTGGCCCTGATTATGAACAGATGCCATAACGAAAAATGTAAATCCCTCCCAATAAGCACATATACTCTGGCCAAAATGACCAACTCAACTCGGCGCAGAGTGCGTAGACGAATTGAAGAACTGGCCAAGTACGGGATGATCAACGTCAAATCAGAATGGCGAAACGACGGATCAAATAAACGCAAAACCCAAATGATCACACCCAACCCATGGTTATCATACTTATTAGCCTCTGGGGCCAAACCCGCCCACAAGACTCAGGCGGTAAAGCATTTTGCAGGTTTGGGGATAAGCAGGTTAGAATCAGAGGAGCCTATCCAGGGCTTCAAGATTAACTGCGAACTTGGAGAAGCTGAACCAGAGGAAGCTCTTAACCTCACTCCAGAAGAAACTGTCCAAGATTTAAACGAAAAGATAGCCATTGAAGATAAGAACAAAGCTCAGAAGTTTAAAAATACAGCAGAGTGGAGAGAAGCTGGTAATAATTTTGCCGAAGCCTCCGCAGTTCTTTGGACGTATGCTCAAAGTAAATCAGGACTTGGAAGCGCCAAACCTAATTGGTCTGGGGACAGATCGCATATGCCGGCGGCAGCAATCAAAGAAAGAAACGAACTCACCAAAGTATTCCAGCAATACGGCGGCAGGGTCTCAGCTCTTGCTTGGTATATATTTGTCTGCGGTATTCCAGATATTGATCCAGGCACAGGTAAGCGCGTGTTTGACCCTCGAAGTCCTCACCGCCAATTTATTACAACCGATAAAAAGCCTAGTTCATTTTCTAAGCACTTCAATTCGATCCTACAAGACACCAACTTTAAAAATTTGGCTAAGAAGGATTGGCTTAAGACTGAAGAATCCCTTCGTAATTTCTATCAACACACCCTCGATAGGGCTCCAAGAGATGGCGGTCATGATTCAGATAAGATTGGTTTTGATTTCGGTGATACAGCCCCCTCTCTTAATGAGGTCGTTTAAATGATTCCAAGATATAGAGACCCTCGACCAGGTGAGGTAGCAGCATGGCTACCAATGCACGCTAGAGAAATCAAAAACATGGGAAGCCCTACAAGTAAGGGCTCGGAGCTAAGGATTCGCCCAAGCCCCTGCTGTTCCCACGATAAAGAGCAAAACCCAAGCTTGCAGGTAAACGATCAAACCGGAATGTGGAGATGCTTTGCATGCCAGAAGGTTGGTAATTGGTTTACTCTCACTAGATACTTTGGCGCACCCCTTGATGAAAAGGACCGCTATGCTGAAAGCTTCTCTCCAATTAATACTACTGGGGTAAAAACCTTGGCCGAAAGAGAGCGTCGCCCAGTTACGGGCAACCACTATCCAGAATTACTTGAGTACGCCAAGAGTAGGGGGATCACAGAAGAGACTCTAAATGCTTGGCGGGTTTCAACTAAAGGGAAGATGGTTCTTCGCTGGCCGATCTATGGATTCATTGGCGACAAGTGGGAGGTGGTTAATACTCGCCTTAGAGTTTGCCTCAACAAAGAGCAGGCAAAGGTTCGCGACTGGTTTGAAATCAAGGGCGGCCCGACCAATCTTTTAATCGGCAACCATATGCTGAATGTAAAAAGCGAAAAGAAGCGCGTGATAATTTGGGAGGGCCAATGGGATGCAATGACAGCAACCCAGATAGGTTTGGAGAATTCTTTCTCTATTCCAAACGGAGCTGCTCATGTGGATGTTATGGGATTTCTTAGATACATTCCAGAGGATTGGGAAGTATGGCTAGGGATGGACATGGACGGTGCCGGCCAGCTTGCAATAGAATCATTCTTTGCACAACTGGGGCCTGATCGATGTGCCAGATTAATCCTCCCTCATAAAGATCTTAACGAATGGCTTATAGCCAAACCAGATCTGACAGCCGAAGACGTGGAAGCAACTCTCAAGGGCCTGACCACTCAAGCAACCCTTAAAGGTAAAGGACCTGCTGAGCAATTTGTCGCTATATCAATGGGGACCGACGACGAGGACGAGAAGCCCGAGCCTTGCGCTGCGACGCCCTGGCCCAGGGTTAATACTCTTTTAGCTGGCGGTTTCTTCCCAGGCCAAACAACGGGCCTCCTAGCCCCCTCTGGTATTGGCAAGACAACTCTATGTAATCAGATCGCGGTATGGAACGCTTACAACTATGTAAAGGTTGGTCTTATTTCTTTAGAGGGCGACAGGAAAGCTCTGGAAAGAAAAATCAAAGCACCTATTCGCGGCATGATTCAAAATAAAGAACACTGGGCTGCGACGATTGATAACCTGATGATTTCAAATTTAGAAGGCAGCGCGGTAACTAGCCAGCAGTGCCTGGATGAATTCCAGAGAATGATTGATGCAGGAGCTAAGATACTGATCTTAGACAACATTGACCACTTCAGCCGTGATAATAATACGGTCAAGGCTCAGATGTATGCCGGCATGATTGCCCAGGCCAAAGCCAATGATGTCCATGAGGTTGCCGTATGGCAGCCTAATAAGGTTGACCGTTCAAAGGTGATTAATTCAGGATCTCAAAAGGGCTATAGTATAACCTTCCAGGACGCCGACAATTATATAAACCTCAATCTTGTCGAGGACTTTCTTCGTATTGAAATAGAGAAGGCTCGAGAGGAAGGCGTTGATAGACTGAATAATAAAGTCTTCTTGGCCTATGATAAAGAGGTACGCTGCTTTGAAGAATGTCCGGACGTACAACTGAACGGAGCCCAATCCCAAGGCGCTCTTATGGGTCTTCCCTGATCGTTAGAGTTATGATAAAAACCTAATAAGGGTAGATCGATCTGCCCTGTGGTTTTGGCCAATGACCCTCGGGTTAATGAGGACGGGTAGGGGTGTAAGGCTGATCGGGCCTTCATTCTATCTAGGACCCCACCTCTTAATGGTATGTTTCTTGGTTAGTAAGGGGGGCCTCCTAAGCTAGCATACCACCGAGACCACTTAAACTTTCCTAACCCCTGTTGACATTCCTCGATATACGTGTAAAAAGTTAAACGATACTTGAGGGGCTACAAGACCCTGGAAGAGAGGTCGTCTTGTTTTAACGGCCTTTTCCTTAGTAATAGAGGAAGGCCGACGCCCAAGTGGGAAGAGAGCGGAGCCAGCGAGGTAACCTGGACCTGTATCAGTAAATCAAGGGGATAATATGTCAGAAGCAGTAACTCAAGATCATAAAATTATCGTATCGGCCATGCTGACCTCCTTTCACAATTGGGCCAAGAAGAGTCCTAAGTGGAAGGGAATATATAAGAAAGTACCTGAACACTATAACGCCATAATCAAAGACGCCTTTGTTGAGATGGAAAACCATACGCCTGTATCCATGGATTACTGGTATACAAAGAACCACATGAGATACTCCAAACGTCTAGCCTCCGATAAGAATAACAAACCAATATACCGACAAGAAAATAAAATGAGAGTCAAGAGTTTAATGGAGAATTTCTTAGCTGATTACTCAAGGGGAAAGCTTGAATAATCATCCTAAAAGCCCAGGACGGCCCGCTCTTGAGAAGAAGGGTGAGACTAAGCTGATCGGCTTCAAGGCTGGTCAGAAGACCCGTGAGCGTCTGAAGAAAGCAACTAAAAAATTAGGCATCAACCAGTCAGAAATAATTAGATCTAGCCTTCTCGGATGGTTAGATTCCTACGAGAAAACTATCCAGAAATCCCCCAAGAAATAACTTGCATTAAGTATAACGAAACCCTATAACTTAGCCCAGTAGCGGAGGCGGTGATGGAAGTCCACCTGCACGAGAGGACTTGTTGGAGGGTTGCTCGTGCCCGCTATCAGCCAACAGATAAACAGAGGTCCATATGTCATCTATTCCCTTAGTAATAAGCAATCTAACAGAAACCGCTCAAAACAAATATATCGTCCGCTCAGTATTAACGACGACGCTTGAAGCTACCGAGGATCAAGAAGAACTTCAAAGGCTTAAAGATATATTAAGATCAAAATCCGTTCAGAACATGGCATGCCTGCTAGAGATTCATGGCATGATCAAGTACCACTTTCAAAAACCAATAGGCAAAGACGATATGGTCCAGCTTATTTCATCGATATCAATATCCAAGTAAGAGGAAACACATGAGCAATCTTAAGCTGGTGGATAAAACCAAAGCCAATAACGAAGACAAGCCTGGTGAGCATGACCTTGTAAATTATTTAGGTCAGCATATGAAGTTTACTTTCGATCACTGCCCAAGCCACTGCTGCTTGGGAGTTATAAATTATACGGCTAAATTTGATATGGAGCTTAATGGGAATGACGTAATTAAAGATCTTCAAAAACAATTCCCCGACCATCCGGCAATACCAAAAACCATCCTCCTTGGTTCTTGTCATGTCCAGAGAACTAAAAAACATCCATGGACCTACTTGATGTCTGACGCCGTACTTTTAAAGTATAGAATGAACTGGGTTAAAAGAGTTTTCGCTAGGGTAGCAAAAAACCATAGCGCTCAAAAGAGATTAGCAGCCACCCTTGAAGGCGGGGTCGACCTTGACGATTAAAGGAGACAGCTTAAAGAAGTGGACAGCATCTGAGAAGTACAGAAATAACTATGACCACATGAAATCAGAGCAGCCCGCCAAAGTTCCGGGGGGGAAGTCGGTAGAGCCAGCTGAACTAATAGTAATAAATGATATTAGTAATATTTTTACTGAATTCGGCGAGCTTACGATAAACGCTTTTAAAATAATTATTATAGTATGCATGAAAATAATACTCAAACTAAAGGGCAAGATATGAATCCCCAAGAATCAAAGCTATCAATAGCAACCAACATATGCACGATCCTAGAAACCTTTGATGCCCTTGGGGACGATCAGGTAATGAAACGCCATATAAGCAACTCTTTAAAATCCAGACCAGTAGCACTGAGAATATTAACTGAAGCTATTGAGCTTAGAAGACACACTTCCATAGGAGAAACAAATGTCAAAACCAATGAGATTACATTTAAGAAAAGGAAACCTACCCTTATGCAGCTCTGTTTCAGGAGCACTTACCGCAAAGAGGGCCTTGGTAGATTGCAAAAACTGTATTCGAATTCAATCAGGTAAGCAGTACCGCTTTAGTAATCCAAACCCGAACAGAGTAAATACTATCGGACAGAGATTAAGGGATATGGGATGCCTAACATAGAAGGAGCAATCCGAAATGCTAAGCCTCATAGAGCTGCATGGTATCTGAAGTGGATAAGAACAAACAAATGCCTGGCATGCCAGACCCCTTTGGAGATTCATGCTCATCATATACAAGTAGGCAACCCTAACGGCGTGTCGACTAAGGTTTCGGATTTTAGGGCTGTTCCTTTATGTTCAACGCACCATGGGGACCTACACGCCCTTGGCGAGAAAGAATTCTGGGAGCTGAAGCGCTTTAACCCAACATCGTTAATAGCTGTAATGATGTCTGTTTATGCTAGAGAACACCCAGACGGCAACGTAAGAGAAGCGATGCTCCAATCAATGGAAGACGTACTAATAGAATCAAGGGGGAAGTAATGCCTAATAATTTTAAAAAAGCCGCTGAAGAGGTTGTAAAATGAAAACCAAGACAGGCTTATGCCGAAACTACCAAGAAGATGTAAGGCTAAAAATAACTATACCAACTCCTCCAAAACCAATGGAGCTCCCAACCGACTCAACTGCAGCGTGGG
>Ga0233413_10001169_pt1 | contig 11650 bp, 9 predicted proteins | sample Na_anoxic_6_MG_FD_189019 | JGI IMG/M metagenome (GOLD analysis project Ga0233413, IMG submission 189019) | Seawater microbial communities from Saanich Inlet, British Columbia, Canada - Na_anoxic_6_MG | ecosystem: Environmental > Aquatic > Marine > Inlet | place: Canada: British Columbia... | reverse complement strand
ACTATAATTGAACAAATCAATTTTATTAATGGTGATACTTCTTTATCTCTAAATTCATTTGGATATTTAACAGTGCCAGCAGGTAAAGCTTTAAAAATGATGGTTTCTGATTCATCTCCTAGAATATTAAAAGCATTAGGAATTGTTTCAGAAACTGACTATACAATTGATGGTACTAATTCGGGACAGAAATCGGCAGATGCCGCTATAGCATGTCCAGTTATATATATCACATGTGACGACCTCGATGTAAATACATTTAGCTCATCTAGCGGCGGAATGCTTATTAATATAATCGGTAGCATACCAGTTGATTTAACTGAAAATACAATTGGAGAGTCTGAATTACTCGACGTTACGAGCACAACTGAAACAGTCTATCCTATGAGCAGCCAGCTTAATTATACCAATTTTGCTTTACATGGTGCGGGCAAGCAAATAACAGCTAAAATAATTGATAGAATACATTTGAAATTAGTAAATGATGAATTAAAGCCAATTGGGACTGGTTCAAAAGAATGGAATTGCGTTTTACAATTTGATTTAATTAATTCAGAATAAAATAAATATTAATATTATATGATGAATGGTAAACGATTACATCTTTGTACTCAAGACGGTGAACAGAATGACGATGAAAACCAAGCGGACACATTTTGGGATTTGAGTAGAGCAAAGATACAAACACTTGCAAATGAGAGCCTCTCTATTGCTCTTTTAAAAACAATTATTAATCCAGATATAAATGTAATTAGCAATAGTATTTCATTAATGGTATTTAGCACAGAAGCAGCAGTTGCACCATATGTAACTGCTACTCCATTTAATATTTATTTTAATACTAATGAATATAACATGCCTACACTTGCATCTGGAACTTATGACTGTAATATCCCGCTTAATTATAAGGAAAATACAGACCTTATTATTAAAATAATAAATGAGTTATTAGATATTCGAGCTGGCGGAACTGCTGTAACAAAATTATCTATAGATAAATTTACAAATAAGTTAACTACTAATAATACAACTAATTCAATTGAATTTGCTAATGAATTTCCAGAATCAAATAATATTTTTAGAATTCTAGGAATTAATACAAAAACACTATTAACTAAGACAAGTATGGGAGCAGTTAATACAAATCGAGATATTAGTTATCAAGTTGGAGACTATAAAGCACCATTATTAATTAAATCAAATTTACCTTTAGATTCAGTATGTTCAAATAAAGATATTAGTAATACTATTTTAGGCTCGGTTCCATTTAATATTGCAAAAACAAGTGAGAGTTATAGTAGTATTGTAGCAGCAGAGACTCTAGCAGTTTCTGCACCAGAGACTTTACAAAAAGTAAATTTAGATGGTAGCGATGACCATATTAATATACCTATGGATAGTAACAATCCAGTATTAAATTGGGACCAATCATGGAGTATTGGTTTTACAGCGGAAGAAATCCACGATGCTTCATCTGGTGTTGGAGTAAAACGCACTATAGCGACAAGAGGGACAAATGGTATTTATTTAATAATCGGAACGGGAAATGTTGGATTTTATGCCTCTGCAACCGATGGACATTACGACCCAGCAAATAATCAAGGTATGACACACGCACACGGTGCGAATACATGGTATCCAACCCCCGCAAGTGTAAAATGGCTATTCACTTATAATCATACAAATGGGAAACTAAAATGGTATGTGGGTGAACTTAGTGGGTTACCAGCCTATGTCCAGAGAGGGACAATTACGATGACAGTGACAGAACGGACAATAAATCAAAGCAGTGAAGACTTGAATATTGGAGATGCTATGGATGGTTATTATGGTTCAACTTATTTTGATGGTCATCTAGATGATTTATTAATTACAAATAATGAGATGACTGGACAACAAATTGTAGATTATTACACTGATGATGATTTCCAATCTCATGAATACTCTGAACACATTGTTAGTGTTTATAATTTTAATCAAATTTATCCTGATGTTGAAGACCAAGTTGGTAATTATAACGGGACACATCAGGGATCAAGCAATTCTGATAATTTTATTTCAAACTAACAAATATATATATATATATATATTATATAGAAAATGGCAAATTACATTGGCATGAATTACAACTTAGACGCTGTCTGTTATGATGCATGGGATGAAACCACCATTATGGCTTTTAAAGATGATGTAGTCCAGTTTTTTACAAATGAGGTCTTAACCAGCACCGCAAGTCGTATTGTTATGTTCCCACAAGTTGGAACGACTCTAATATCGTCTATTTATAGAGCATCATATGCAGCACCATCTAAATTTTGGCAATTATACTTTTATGATATAGCGGGGAATTATTGGCGGTATGAAACGACTTCATTTAATCCAACTGGATATACATTTTTATCATCTGGTAGTCATCCGTGGATGGCTAATATTGCCCCGCGTGGTGAGGGATGGCAATTATGGTTTAAAAATGATAATGGCGTTGCAAAAGTAGATGTAAATGGAAATACGGGAATCTATATGGCATACGGACCACCGAATACACTATATCCAACTTTACCAAATACGCAAGTTCCAGATGCATGCTGGCATAATACAGCAACTGGTGAAGTTTATGTTAGTATTATAGATACAATTTATGTATTAGATACTAATACTACGACCGTCACCAGTTTTGCTAAATATAATGTCGCACCACCAACAACACCACCTACACCCCTTACTCCTATTGAAATTGTATATTCTGCCCCATCTCAATTTAATCTATTTTCAAGTGATGTAGCATTAGTGACTGAAACACAATACGGCTGGAATTTTACTAAAACGATCAATGATAATAATAAGATGGAGCTGTATTTATATCATAGTTCAGCAACTGGAGCAATCCCCTTTAATTATAATGATTTACTTCAAATTACCGTAAATATGAAAAATAATCTTGTTTTACCAGCGGGGGAAATTTTTATGAATGTTTATACGGGACCACCTGTTGCCCCGAATTGGTATAATTATAAAGATACTTATAATTTCAGTCCCGCATTGGGGACTACCATAGATGTTAATTTAGTTGAACATATTTTAAATTTAACAGATGCGAGAAGTGATCCAATCCTTGCTATCTCGTTACATAGTAATTCCGCCCAACAACAAATAAATTGTGATGTTGATAAAGTTAGTTTTAATATAATATTATCATCTACAAGTAATCCTCAAAACAGTCAGAGGGTGATTGTTAAATTACAAAATAACTTTATAGCACTCGATAATCATTACTGGGATTTGGATGATTCCGCAACCGCACGATTAAATACGACTATTATCCCAGCATTTGATATTAATTCATTCAGTCCGAACATCGTAGCGGGTAATTTCCCTACGAATGCAATAGCAAAAGAATCAAGTGAGGGATGTGCTCTATTTGTATCTGGAACATGGCAATTATGGGAAACAACAGATGGGACGAATTGGACGGCAACACCTAATGCGACTTTAACACTTATCGCAACCACAACTACCACCCCTACACCACCGGGGCCTTCGTCAAATGGGTTTGCATATATTGGGACTGAGGGTATGTTTGATAACTATGGCACTGGATTACCTGTATCTAAAAGACCTATCGTATGGAATGTATCAACTTCTAATCAATTAGAAGTTGTTTGGACTGGTTCTAGTGCTCAATCACTAGCACCACTATCCAATATGACAACACCTAATAATTTCACAGCTGCACAAATTGCGAGCGGGTTTTTTGATACATTGGCAACCGCTGGAAGCACTGCTGTCGGTGTTTTTATATCTACGGCAACATCTCCCAGTGGTGAGCCAGTAGCATCGAGAGATATTGATATTGTTGTTAAAAGTGAAACCGAAATCAGTATTAAAAGAAGTTGGGAATTATCTGTAACGACATATATAATAAATCCAAATAATCCAAAAGAAATAACTGGACAATATACTGACCCAATTTACACGACCAGTGTTGCCCCGACCAGTTTTTCTATGCCGACTAACTGGCTTGAAACCGCAAATAATGCCGAACATTTTGAAATATTATTCAGTGCTGGTTTAAATAATAGTCTTCCAGCCGAATCTCAAAATTTTAGACAAATGACAGTCACACCAACACCATATAATACAGAATTAACATTTACTTGGACTGCTAATTATTACACTGCGGGTAATATTTTAATATCGGCAGTTGCTGGAATTACAACGACTGGATTAGTAAGCTCATTTACAACTGGGGGGTCATTGAAACCAGCAAATGCTGCATATATTTTATACGGATGCACCAGTAGTGATAATGTTGATGCTTTTACATCATTGGTATTTATTGAACCAGAGGCAGACCCAGTTATAAATTTAACTTTCCAGAGTGCTAATAATCAGATATTAACAGATGGTACGTATACAGTTACAGTAGTACCAACTCAAACAGTTCAATATGATGCAGTATTTAGAGACCTTGCAGGTGCTTCGCTCGGAGCTGTTCCTGGATTTGGCACATCGGGCACTTCAAGTTCATTTACAATAACATACGCAATATTACCCGCTACTGTAGCATGGATAGATTACCAGGCGACCGACGGTACAAGTACAGCACAATTATCGATTACAATAGTGCCGCAAGCAATAGAGAGCTTTGTTTTAACATTTCAAAATCCAACTAATCAAATAGACGCAAATGGGATTTATAGCGTAAGTCCAATTCCATTAGACCCGCAGAGTACGTATGCTTATACAGCTAATTATATGGTAGATACTACTGTACTCGCACCCGTAACAGGTGCGGGTGCATCTGGATCGAGTTCTGCATTCAGTATAGATTTTGCTGCCGCACCAGCAACATCAACTTGGATTAATTATACTTGCATTGCGTCAGGGGGTACCCAGGATGGCGAAACATCTCAATTATCTATAACACTCATACATCCAACTCCACCCGTACCACCTCAGCCAGGTCCAGGTGGTGATGTACAAATATATAAAACAATTGAAGGGAACATTTTTCAATCGCAGCACAATCCTAGACAAGCCATGAAAATGAGTGTGGCAGATAAGATTAACATGCTCGAGCTATCTATAGTAGATAGTCAAAATAATCTCATGAACTCTCAAAATAACATATACTATGAAATTGAGAATATAATACATGACTCTAATATGATTAATTAATATGTTGTATATATATAATGCAAATTGATTTACAAGAATCTAAAGGAAAAACTATAGTTTATAAAAGTGAAAGAGATTTAAAATTCAAAGGTTTAGAAAAACTAGAAAACACGGGGTTATGTGATACACCATTTACAATGATATGTAATGGGAAACCAAGTAGCGGGAAGAGTCTATTTTGTGAAAATTTAATAAGAAATCATTATTGTGTTAAAGGTAAAAAAACATGTTTTTCATATATTGCATATTGTTGTCCCGAGAGCTCTCAGGGTTCTTATGAAAACAGTTTTATCGGTGATTTAAATCCCGATGACGTATATGATAATATATCAACTCAAATTTTAGAAGAAATTGTAGACAAAGCATATGAAATAAAAGAAAATGGAACAAAAAAGAACCCTAAATTCAGTTTACTTATCTTGGATGATTTAGGAAGTGAATTACGTCAAGGGGGAAAAGATGGTGGAGTTAAGAAGTTTTTAAAGCGATTACTACAAAATTACCGCCATCTACATATGAGTGTGGTCATATGTTGCCAGACCTATATGTCATTATCATCCGACCATCGTAACTTATGCAGGCTACTCGTTCAGTGGCAAACAAACAGCGTTATCGAATTAGAGAGGCTATGGGCTGAGTGGGGTTCATCATTAACTAAAAAACAATTTATTGAAGACTTCTGGCCGTATATTTTTGATGAAAAATATAATTTTCTTCAATTCGATAGACATCGTTCAACAATGTGCAAAAATTATAATTTATTAGAGATTAAAAAAATCTAATCTCGTTTCTTTTTTAAAAATATAATATATTATATATAGTAATGGAAGATATATATTATATTATTGAAGATTATAAACCAAATATTACACACGGTACGCTTTTGAATTATACAAATAATTTGAAAAAAATAATGCAGAAAATGGATTCTACAGATTTAAATTTATTAGAAAATAATAATAAAGTTTACAAAGCAATATCAAATTTGAGTCCACTAACTCAAAGAAACTATATGAATGCTATAATTGTTTATTTACAAGCTGTATCTGGAGATTCCAATAGTCTAAATGATTATATTAAAAAAAGAGACATTGAAAATGATAATTATGCTGAATTTGTTGCAAAAAATGAGAAATCTGAAAAACAAAAAGAAAATATGATTTCTATGAATGAACTTTTAGAAGTTCTAGAATATTGGAAATCAAGAGATTTTCAAAAATATTTATTATTGAGATTGTATATCAAATATCCCATGCGGAATGATATGAGAAACTTAGAATTAATTAGTCTACAAAAATATAGACAACTATCAAAGAAAAATAAGAACTATTTAATAAAACAAACCAACCCCTTACAATATACATTTGCAATCAATATTTACAAGACAATTAAAAATTATGGTGAGAAATTAATACCAATTGATAGCGAATTTAATAAAGACATTTCAAAATTAATTAGAATGGATGACCGTGAATACTTGTTTATTAATAATTTATTTAATGAATTCAACACAGCTCAGTTTACTGTTTATTTTCAAAGTTTATTTGACCATATTGGACGCAAAATCGGTACTACAATGGTGCGACATATTGTGTCTAGTTATCATGGTGCAGAAAGTCTTAAAAACCAAAAGGTATTGGCAAGTAACATGATGCACTCGTTGAGTATGAATCAGGGCTATATCAAACTGGATTAACTTGGATAGACTAATTCGACTTAAGAGGAAAGCAAGTGTATAGAGTATAATGAATACAACAACGCAAAACACCACGACCAAAACCGTATACAATCCTATCACAAAACGCAATATAATTGATAATAACCGGAACCGAGTTTCTATTGCCAAACAAGTAGCTAAATCATTGGACGCCCTTGCCAAGCAAGTAGCTAAAAATGAAATAGTGCAAGATAAGCCAGTAATCGTAGAAGAACCATGCAAATATAGCACCGTTAAAGACGTAATAGACGATTTATTACTGTTTAATTGGTATCCCAGTCTGCTGCTAAATGCTAAAGCAAATCGACTCAGAGCCCGCACATCAATCGCTTGGAGATTTCAAAGGGTTAAAGTATGCTTGCTTGACCTTCAAAGCAAAATCGGAACTAATACGAGCACGAATGACTTGCATATTGACTTAGACTTTGAATATAAGAAGCTTGATAGAGTACTGAAAGACCATACGAGATATATGGCTAAAATGAAAGCAGATTTGCTTACCACCCCAGAAATCGACGAAATCAATGCAATGCATAATAGCTTGAAAGCAATGCTTGGAAAGCTATCAAAACAATTCAAATAATTAATACAAATATAACCATAATTAAACTGTCCTTTTTATACCATAAGGCTACGCCCTTTTCAAAACCGAAGGCGTCAAATTTGACTTAAGAGGAAAGCAAGTGTATATATTATAATGAATACTCAAGATAATAACAAACTCTATAACCCTATTACTAAACGCTATGTGCGGAATAATAAAAAGAATAAAGACTCAATTGATAAGCAAATTCAGCAACATGAAGCTACATTAAATAAATCAGATGAAGAAGAAGTTAAATATAAAACAAATTCAATGTCTGATACAGTGGAAGAACTAAAAGCTTTCAATTGGTTTCCAAGTCTATTAGCTGATGCCACCATCCACAGAAAAAGAAGCCGTAATATCATCATGGATAGATTTATGCGTATTACAACGTGTATGCTTGCAATTCAAAAAGAGATAGACGATAACACAGTAAAAGACCATGTCTTTCGTTATAAGCAAATTAACAAAATCCTAAATGAACATACTAAATATATGGGTAGACTGAAAGAAGACCTCTTTACCATTCCAGAACTTGAAGAAATCAATTCTATGCATCGTACATTGAAACTAATTCATAACAAACTATCTAATCAACTCAATTAATTATTAATTAACAATTTCCTTTTTTATGCCGCAAGGCTACGTCAATTGAGCAGTTTGAGTAACAGATGTGGTATCCCTGGACACATCTCTTTTGTTGTCCATCATCTGTCCGGGTTGCTGTCCACCTCATTTTTTACCTTAGTCTATGCTTTCCTTATCTTTTATCTATTATTTATATATATATATATATATAATATAAAGAAGGACAGTAGGACAGCATAATGACGATATATGCCCCGTATATAAAATAAATAAAAAAAAAATATAAATAAATAAATAAAATATATATATTCTTATATACGGGGGTATGAAAACACGTGACCGTCCCGACCACTTGTCCACATTGTTGGTATAAGGATATTCCTTATATGTTATCGGTATTGTCTTAATGTCGGGTATTATATATCGAATTGGATATGGACAGTCTAAATTAATGTGTCCCAATTGCAACGTTATATTCAATAACTAAAAACGATTTAAGGATATATCATATTACTATATTATAAATGATGAAATCATATTCGGAGAAAATCGATATTGACATGGCCAAATACATTTATTCCACATGTAAAAAGGACGCTGATAAGTTTAAATCACTTATGTATGATAAAGACGAAAAAACGAAGGACAATAGTAAATATACATTTCAAGCATATTATACAAATGCAATGACATACCTTGAGTATGTAATTGATAATGATGGTGTATATAATAAAGAATATAAGAAGTCATTTAATTCAGATAAGGGACGTGATTATGTATGTGGTTTTGGAATTCAGTCGTTGCAGTATAGACTAAGAGGAGCTCTTTGTAGGAAATATTATAAAGATTATGATATGCAGAACTGTCATCCAACATTGTTATTATATCTATTAAAAGAATCTGATAATATACAAGCACATGAGTACTCTCATCTTGATTCGTATGTAAACAATCGTGCTGGAATTATCAAATCTGAAAATATAACAAAAATGGACATATTAGTAAATATCAATACTGATAAACCAAAGCCAACTAAAAACAAATGGCTAAAATCATTTAATATGCAATTGGAAAATATTAAAAATAAATTATTGGAAAATAATGATATTGATACTACTAATACTAAGAATCCAGTTAGTTCTAAAATCAATAAGCTACTGTGTCATTATGAAAATCATATTTTATCAGAAATACTTGAAAAATATGAAATATCAAATTGTGTTAAAATGTTTGATGGCTTTTTAACAGATAAAGATATGGACATTGATGCAATGAATAAAGAGACTGCTGTATATGGTATTAAATGGGTGCAGAAACCACATGACAATGCTATCCAAATTGAGGAGTATGCCGAAATTAAGACACGCTTCAGTATTAAAAATATGTGCGATACAAACTATTCAGTTGCTAAGACTAAATTTGAAAAAAATAATAGAATGATATTAAATCCAATTAAATATCTAACTTTGATAAATGACAATTGGATAGCATATGATTTGAAAAATTATAAAGAATTATACGCACCAATGACTGTTGAAATTGCAGACGAAAATGGTAAAACAAAGCTTATGCCATTTATTGAGAAATGGCGAACAGATGTAGATAGACTTGAATATACCAAAATGGACTTCTATCCACATAATAAAGCCGAATCAATATGCCCAGACGATGTTCATAACATATTTACCAAATTTGCAAGAGAGAGTGCAACTACATTTGACGACGATAGTAGTATTGAATTTGTTGACAAATATCTTAAACCACTGTTAAATGGCTTATGTTCAGACAATACTGAATCGGTTGAATATATCATAAATCTAATTGCATTGAAATTACAATATCCCGAAAAATTGCACGGTATTGTGCCCGTATTTACAGGGTTCGAGGGAACTGGTAAAGACACTCTTTTAGATATTATTGCAAAAATGATTGGTAAAAAATATATATTCAGTACTAACAGACCTTCATTAATATTTGGTACATTCAATGGCTCAATTGAAAACAAATTAATTATACAGTTGAATGAAGCTCGGGCAAAGGATAAAGAAGAATATTCCGACGCATTGAAGTATTTAAGCACTAATCCGACGATTGACATACATAACAAGGGTGTCGATGACGTTAGAATTGTAAATAATCACACATTAATATTTATATTTAGTAATAACCTAAGATGCGTAGACCCGAGTTCAACAAATAGAAGGCTATTTATTAATGCAGGTAATAGTGCGAATATTGGAAATGAAAAACGTGAGAGTTTTTTTATACCACTTTACAATGCTCTTAAAAATGAAAAAATGTTAAACTCATTATTTAGATGGTTCTGCAATAAAGATTTATCGGAATTCATACCCGAGAATATGCCAATTTCAGCGGCACAGAACTCACTTGTAGAGCATGGAATTGCACCACTGACAAGATTCGTATATAACAATTTGAATAATAAATTTAAGCATGATAAATCTGTATTACGGACGGATGATGATTCGAATTTATATTATATCAAATCAACTGATTTATTATATTCAGTTAAAAAATATGCCGAGAAAGTTGGAATTGACCCCGTTCAATTTAATGTTAAAAAAATTATTGTGGAGTTAAATGCCATGGTGGGAATAAAAACCAGTGTAAGAAAGAGCTTCGGTGGAGCTCGTGAGAGATTTATCGAATTTGACAGAGATGAATGTACGAAGCATTTACATAGTATTTATTTTAAAAATGATAATAATAGTGACGATGAAGATGTAGAATGTGAAAGTCCAGATAGTGTTTCCGAGATTGACCATTTCGATCATTAAAAGGGATTTAAGGAAATGTCGTATATATATAATACGGATGAATACAACAAAGATTAAAATTGTTAATAAACATGGAAGAACTAATAGACCACAATGTAAATATTATTCATATAGAATTATTACATATTCGGATTATGCAAAAACTGAAATTCTAAATGAAAAATATTATTTTACACAGAAGCAAATCACTGAAGAATTGGGAATATCACCCTCATCTATTTATAAACTTATAAATGGCAAATCAATTGCATTATTTGAACAGTATTTAATTATAAAAGAAAAAATAAAGATTTAATTAAAAAAAAATAATATAATAAATAAAACTAATAATATATTATGAATGAAAATGATATTTGCGAATTGTGCCAAGGCACTGATAACGTATGGTTTGGTTTTTGCTACATACCATGCTGGGAATGTAAAAATAGAAGATGTAATAGCGTTTTTAACTTAGGTCAGAATACTCATCGTCGTCAATAGACTTATTAAAAGAAAAAGTAAGTTCATTATATTCAAAGCCATTGGCTTGAACTCTTTTACCTCCAATAATATAATAATAGACATCTTTATTATAATAAATATTTGTATTTTTTATTTTATAATCTTCAATTTCAAGTGCATCAAGCCACTTACTAAATCTAGAATTTGACCACATTAATTCGCGATCCTTTGTAAGCAGTAGATGGCTACGTCCAAATTTTGTATTGATTTCCTTATATGCAATAATTGTCACAAAGTCGTCCTTGCAAATTGAAGACATTCGAAGCGTTTTGTCATCAGTAT
>Ga0233413_10001168_pt1 | contig 11652 bp, 10 predicted proteins | sample Na_anoxic_6_MG_FD_189019 | JGI IMG/M metagenome (GOLD analysis project Ga0233413, IMG submission 189019) | Seawater microbial communities from Saanich Inlet, British Columbia, Canada - Na_anoxic_6_MG | ecosystem: Environmental > Aquatic > Marine > Inlet | place: Canada: British Columbia... | reverse complement strand
ATCATCACCAGTTTCAGAAACAAATAATATTTTACCTAAATCAGTAATAGGTAAAGAACTTAAATCTGTAGTCAACTCAACACCGTCATTTCTTGTTAATATTAAAGTACTACCACTTAAAGTACTTCCTGTTACAAATGTGTTGGTATCCATACTACCAAATATATCTAATAGATTTGTACCCCCACTTAAATAAACTGCAGAATTAATTGTATTCGCAGATAATATGTCACTATGTATGGTTATAGTATCTCCAGTACAAGGGTAAATGTCGTTAGTAAAGAACCCAGTACATGCACTTAAAACATCTTGTTCTGTCCCTGTTACTATATAATTTTTTCTTATATTAGAATTGTCGCAACTACTCATAATATTGTCCCACTTATTTCAACATCTGATGATAAATTACCATCTAATTTATTTACTTTAATATATAATTCATCACCATTACTTACCGTAAATGGTAAAGTTTTATCAACACCGTTGACTTTGAATATTACTGAACTTGCGTTTGTGAAATTAGAATCATTATAAGTTGCATCTATTTCTATAGGTATAGTTACACTACTAACACCCCTATTAAATAGGACATTAATACAAATTGTGTTGTTTTGATTATCAACATTGATTTGGTATGGTGCTCTATATAATTCTTCACTAATTTCATAAAATTGTATTCCTCTACTAACCGCAGGTGTAACAACAAAATCTTCTTCATCTAATAAATATCCCATCATCTTAATAGTGAACAACTGAACGTAATATTTTCTTTCGTCTAAGTTTGTAATCTGACTCTCATCACCAATACTATCTAATACTAAAGGGATAGGGTGTCCGTTAACTCTAATATATTTTTCTAATGTAGAAAATGAAGTTAACATTTTTCTATTCATAACATTTAAGTCTCTCATTCTATTACAAAATAATCTAACTTCATACATAATATCCACAGATATTGGTTGTGGTATCTTATAGATATCGTAACCCTTTCTATTACCATCCCATGTTGGTATCTTCATATATGTAAATGTTGGTCTACCTGGTATGTTAAAAGACCCTGCATAGTTTGTACCTTGTTGTGGATCAGGTTTCCTAACAATCGTGATAAAAGGTAATTTAATATTTTTATCAATATCAGAATATTGCCATGTTTTTGAAAACTCTGCCCATCTTTGTGTTGTTAAAAATATTACAGGTACTTTTTCACCTGCCAAAGATAAATCAATATCATTGTTTACATAATTAATTAACTCACCATCCATATCTTCGTGTAAAATACCTTTAGGTAGGTAAGTACCATCATTAGCAATATCATCTAAGATACTTTGTCTCTGAGCAAACCCCTGTTTGTGTGGAGTTATTTTTAAATCTTTTCTATAGTTCTTTGGTAATCCCATAATTATCTCCCGTCAAATTCATCTAAGTCAGTTGGTACACAAGTTATTGTTCTATAAAAACCTTTATATCCAACTATTGTATGTGCATTGTCTGCGTTTACTTTACCATCGTTAGAAACAGTAAAATATTTTATTTTTGTTTCAGTTTCTGCGTAACCTATATAATCACCATAACTGATATCTACACCTAATTCGTCTAATTGATCTTGATATACACCAATAGTTATATTACCTCTCTCTAAATATCTTAAAGAACCATCAGAATTATAAGTTTTATTTGTTGGTGCTGCGTAATTAAAGTTAACAGGAATCTCTATAGGTGGTTTAAAACTTATCTCACCTTTACCCGCTTCACCATATATATCATCTGTTGTGGTTTCTTCCCTATCAACTTGATATAGTATGACTTTTATATTAATATCACCTTCTAACCATTCTCTACCAAAACCGATCTCTAATTCAAAATCCTCCGCAGAAAAAAACTTATTTAACCTTTCAATAGGGACTCTTTTTTGTTGTGACATAATTCTTTTATAGATAAATATTTATTTTTAGGAAAAAAATCCTTATAATTATAATTATGTTGGATGTTAAAGATATAAAAAATCTTGACGGTGAAGATTTGCTTGTCACATATGAGGGTAATAACCCTTATATAAACTATATGAAAAAAAAGTTTCAGACTGAAAAAAAGTATTTTTTAACTAATAGTCAATCTAAATATGTAAAGAAGTATTTTGATTTTGAACCTAAGAAACTTAACAAAGTAGTTGAATTAACTAATTATTTTTCAGAAGAATTAAAAAATGATCATAAATTAAAAATTACTCCTAAAAAAATATTTGTAGAAACTTTATTAGCTGAATCAGATAAAGCAATACATATAATCTGTAAACTTTATAAAAATCAAAAAGATGTAAAATTAATTTGGGTTCCCAAAACACAAATATTAGATGATATACATTATGAAGATATAGATGTAGAAATTAATTTTGATAAATATTCTGAATTAGACAAAAGAGGGTGGAAAGCTTTTAATCATCAGGAAGACGGTATAAAGTTTCTTTTAAAAAATAAAAAGTGTATATTAGCAGATGATATGGGATTAGGTAAAACCTATCAATCTATAGTTGCTGCATTAGAATGTAACGCAGAGAGAGTTTTAATAATTTGCCCTTCTTCCCTTAAAATAAATTGGATGAGAGAGGTTCAAAACTTCTGTGAAGATGTTTCTATTATAAGTGGTAACCATTGGAGTCCTAGTAGGTTTACTATTGTTAATTATGATATTTTAAAAAACTTCCACACTGTTGCAGAAAGAAATAAAGAGTATGAAGACTGGGAACTGATGAGAGACATAGTAGAATTTAATCCTGATTTATTAATTTTAGATGAAGCACATTATGTTAAAAACCATAAAAGTAAAAGAGGTGCAATATTAAAAGACTTATCTAAAAACTTTGGTTGTGAAAGAGTATGGTTATTAACTGGTACTCCGATTGCTAATCGTCCTATGGATTATTATAACCTATTGGCAATTATAGACTCACCAATTACTAATAATTGGGTACACTACGCAAAGACATATTGTGATGGTATGAGATTTAAAAAAGGTGGGAGATATATTTGGGTAACAAAAGGCGCATCTAACTTAGATGAATTATCTGCAAAGACAAAAAGAACTATTCTTAGAAGGAAAAAAGAAAATGTGTTAGATTTACCTGAAAAATTAATTACACCTGTTTATTTAGAATTAGAAAATGTTGATGGATATAAAAATGTTTGGAATGAGTACTTAGAACAACGTAAGTTGGATGGTAAAAAAGGTAATCCTGCAAAGGATCTAGTGGAGATGACACTTCTAAGAACTTTTATTGCGATGGAAACAGTACCATATACTATAGAAAAAACAGAAGAGGCTTTAGAATTAAATAAAAAAACAATTATTTTTTGTAATTTTAATGATGAAATGGATGCATTTATTAACCATTTTGGTAATAAATGTGTTTGTGTTAGAGGTGGTATGTCAGATAAACAGAAACAACACTCAGTAGATAGATTTCAAGAAGACAATAGTTGTATGGTTTTTGTCGGACAAATTAAAGCTGCGGGTGTGGGGTTAACATTAACTAAAGCAGAAATTGTTATTATGAATTCATTAGATTGGGTTCCTGGAAATCATGAGCAAGCAGAAGATAGGGCATATCGAATTGGGCAAAGTGAAACTGTTAATATTTATTATATGTTAATGGATGATACTATTGATACATTAGTATGGAATATACTAAATGAAAAAAAGAAAGTTATTGGAACCATAATGGGGGAAGATGACATAATAAATGAATTTTTAAATAAAATAGGCAATGAAAGTTAAAGTATTTTCAATGGTAGGTTGTCCACATTGTGACAACTTAAAAGAACAATTAAAAGAAAGTAATATTGATTTTATAGAATTAGATGTTGATAAACACGAAGAGTTATATGAGAAATTTTCTAAAAAGGTTGATAATGAATTTTTACCTGCAATCATGATAGGTAAAACTGCGTTTGTGCCTGATAGATCATTTAACACTATTAATGAGGCAGTTGATTTAGTTAAGCAACACCTTCAGGTGCTTTAGGACCAGGACCATTTAAATTAAAATTAACGTTATCCTGTTTTTTACCATCTATCATATCCCCTAAAACATTTATAATGTTATCATATTCAGTATCATGTTCTGCATCAAAACCTTCTTGTCTACCACCATCACTTAATAAAGACATTCGTATACTATTTAAAACCTTTTCCATATTTTTGTCGTCTACGTTTTCTAATGCCGACTCAATATCCCTAAGTGCATCTATTAAGTGTTGCATTGCTTTATAAGATAAACCTAATGCAATTTCATCTTGTGTTTCATAAACATCAGTACCCTCAAATCCTTTACGATTATCAGTTTCTTTTATCAATCTTTTAAATTGAGATTCTGTTAATTTTATTTTCATATTTTCCTTCTACCTTTATAATCATTAACTAAATATTCTTTTTTAAATACATTGGGATGGTTACGCCAACCGTTACCATCAGACTCAAAATCCTTTTCTCTTTTATAATTACCTTTACTATCTACAGAAACTGCCTCTATAGAATCATCACTATTAAAATTGTATTTATCGTTTAATTTACTCATTTTATTAACATATTCTTTTGTTAATTGTTGAACTCTTTGTTTATATTCTTTAGTCGCTTGTTCTGACTCTTCACTAAAACCTTTAATATCTTTAACTATCTCTTTAACGTCCACATAATCATATCTATCACCCTTATCAATTATTTTACCATCATTACTATAATAACTACTATATGCATTATGTTCAACATTATCTAAAATTGATTTTTGGTAATCTGTATGAGATTCATCACCAAAGCTACCATGTCCCGATTTATCAACATCTTCAACTTCCAGATTGGCACTCAAATTCCAATATTCAGAACTAAATCCAAAAATAAACTTTTTACCAATCTCAGGAATATACGATTCCCAGCTATATTTTTTTTGTGCAATACTCAACTCAGTTTCTGGAGAAATACTAATTTCTGGTGATGTTAATTCATCATCATACTTATCAACCATATCTTCCGATTCCTCAAATAATATTTTTCTGATAACATTTTTCATCATTTAATAAATATTCTAATATTTATAAATAAACACTTTAATATGCCAAATTCTTTAAACGATAATTTAAAAGAGGAATTATTCACTCAGATTAAACATAGATTAGGTGCACCAATTAGAAAAATAGAACTGGATTGGGATCAAATGAATTCTCTTTTAGAAACTGCAGTAGAAGATTATGCACAAAGAGTACAAGATTGGTTAATTGAAAATCAGTGGTCATCTCTATTAGATAAAGATGCTAGTAAAGTAGACATTGCATTTGCACTAACAACAAGATCTTTAGACTTTGAAAGTAATTTTTCATACGCTTACTCAAAACAAGTGGGGTTACAAACAAGAGGTCCTTGGGAAATGAAAAAGGATTATGTTAGTATAGTCGCTAATCAGCAAGTTTATCAAATACCTTCAGGTAGGGAAATAAACGAAATATTGTGGATAACACCAAATTCTACTGATCACGCACTTTATTCTTTTGCAGGATTTGGAGACTATGGTTTTGGTGGTGGATTCGGACAAGTCCCATACGCAGGTTGGGGACAAGGTGGTGGTTTAGGAAATGGTGGGTTTTATGTGGCACCCGCTTTTGATGTGTTATTAAGAGCACAAGATTTTAGTCTAAAATCAAAATTACTAAGAAGTGAGTTATCATATAAAGTAACTGCAGGACCTAATGGTACAAGGTTATTACATCTTATGCCTATACCAGGAAGTAGACTATCTTTTAGTGCGGGTGGTTTAGTTGGTGGTCAAATTGGGTTGGCAGGTACTAAAGTATGGTATTATTATTACGATGCCACAGATGAAAATAGAGATCAATGTTTAGCGGACAATCCTGACATTATTAAATTACCTAATGATGTACCTTTATCTAAGATACAATATTCACAATTAAACGAACCAACAAGAGTGTGGATAAGAAGATATCTAACCTCATTATTTAAAGAAGCTTTAGGTAGAGTTAGAGGTAAGTTTCAAGGGGCGTTAAAAGTACCTGATGCAGAATTGACTATGGACTATGATAGTTTACTTAGTGAAGGTAAAGAAGAACAACTTAAATTATTAGAACAATTAGATTTAAGATTAGAAAGATTAAGTAATGTTAAACAATTAGAGAATAAAGGATTAGAAGCGGAGAACCTAAATAAATCATTGGGTTACCGTCCTTTGGGTTTTTACGTCATATGAGAATTCATCATCTATTCCATAATCTTCAAACATATATGTAGGAGAAACACCTATCTTATTCCAGAATTCTAATTCTTCATCAGTAATAGTTAATAACTCATCTAACTTATCTTGATCACCATCTTTAAATGGTTGTCCCGATGTTAATTCTAATTCTTGTCGTGTATAGTATTTTCTATCTGAAGGATTTGAAATTAATATATCATCTCTTAATGAAGGATCGAAACAAACTAATAATGGTTTAACTCTTTTATTAAATGCGTCTAAGTATCTGTCTATATTGTATTCTCCTGTTGTGTCTGGTTCATTTTCTATAAGATTGTTGGGTATTAGTTTACAATTAAGTGCTACTACAGATTCTCCTAAAGATTGTCTATACGCCATATCTGTAGGTATACCTGTATTCGCCTCTTTATTTTCTTTGTGACTACGAACCCAATTATCATCAGACCAAGACATTTCCCACCCATTTTTAAGTAAGAAATTCTTTTTCTTTTCGTAATCTTCTCCTTCAGAAAAATACATTTGTATTTGATTATCATTCCATCCCTTCTTAGGTTTATTGATTTTTTGTACATCACCATGTGATTTCTTTGTACCTGTATTTACATAGTATATTGTATCACCTAAATCTACATTTAACCCTTCACTAATAATAAGTTCCATATGAGCTTGTTTCGCCATTGCCCCACCCGCCTTATTTTTAGTCTTCATCTTCTTTTTATAATCTTCTACACTAATTCTAACTCTAGCTTTGTTTGCTATCTTTGATAAAGGTATTTCTTGATTGTAAATCATTTCTACAGTCTCATAATATTCATTAATAAAACTATAACCATCACCACCTAAAAGTAACTTAATACCATTATCTAAAAACTCTGCAATATATGTTGGCATTTTTTTAGACTTAATAGAGTTACCCACTAACTTAACTTTACCATCTATTAAATCTGCGTAATTTTTTCTCGCAATGTTTATAGTTGCCTGACAAATCTCATCCACATCTAACCCCATTACCCCTTTCATATATTTGTCATTGTATTCTGCGACAACTGCATTCATAGCTTTATAAGTTTTCCCTAACTTATTGAACCTATGTGTACCATTAGAAGTGTAAACGTATTTATCTACATCATTAGGAACTGAAAAGTTAAACCCATCAGTATCACCCACCAAAGGTCTAAATCCCTTAGAATCGAAAAATCTAATCATATGTCTAAGATATTGTCTACCTGTACAAGTAATCTTTTCCCCCATATCTGTATCACCCCAAGGAAAAACGTTTGGTGCAGATATAGAACCGAACATACCATTATTAAGTATCTTTAATGGTAATTGTTTTTTATCATAATACTCTGATTTTTCTTTATCACCCTTTTCACCATATTCTTTTTTAAGTTCTTTATACTTATTACGATAATCATAGTTATATTGTAATAATCCCCTCATTGCACCCATTACATCACAATCTGTAAATACATCGTGTGTCAATTGTATTGAAGGGTATAGAGACGCAAAGTCAAACTTAACAACGTCCTGACTATATCCGACTTCTAACAAACGTGATAAACCACCGATAAACCTTCTATTTTCTAATGTATGTGGTATTGCAGTACCATTTCTATAGTACCAACCTAACATAAGTAACTTCCAAGTTGCCGCAGTACCCATAGTAGAAGACCTCATAAAAGAAGTTGGTAAAACTTTAGATAAAAGATATGTCGCCTGATTAAATATATCATCTACCTTTTCAGTTTCCCATAAATCATCTATTAGGTACCTTTCTACAACGTCACAACCTTTAAGTTGAATAGTACCTTCAGGTAAAATATTATCTTTAATAATACCCCATTCACCATTATCATCGTTTAACCAGTAATCATTTTCTTTATCTGCGTAGGTTTTACCTATTTTATCACCTTGTACGTAAACTCTATTAGGTTTCGCAGCGTTAGAATATTTTGTAATATATTTTAGACTTGCTTGTTTTATTGAGGAGTTAATTGCTTGTGCTCTACGAACTGCGTGATAAACATCCATAATGTTATATCCCCACATATGTGTTTGTTCATAGTATTCCATCTCAGGACCCATCTTAAGAGTTTGTGTTTTTCTATAAAATGGTATCGGACCTAAAGTCTTTGCAATCTTTGGTAAATTAATACCTAATTTTTGACATCTAATAACAAAGAAATACCAGTCAAAGTTTTCTGAGTTATAACCTGAAATAATTGAAGGTTTTAAATGATTAATTATCTTAAAGAATGTAGTTATTGCTTCACCTTCTCTATCGTCTAAGTCATCATCATTATCACCATCTATTGATAGTACATGTTGAAAACCTCTATTGTCTTTTACACCTACCTGAAATATTCTACATACGTGTGGATCTAAACCTGTTGTCTCTAAGTCAAATGAAAGTCTATGTACTTCACTATATTCTTCCATACCTTTAAACAACCTTTTACCTGTTTGTATTAAAAATTGTTCTGTTGGGCTTATAGCTAAAAAATTATTTCTATGTTCTTCATCGTAGACACCCATTCCACCTTTTTTAAAGAAATTTAGTAAATCACCATACGTCCCCCTACATTGAACTAAAAATTTATAACCATTATCTAAACGAGAAACGTTTTCACCATTTTCATCATTTGTAGATAGAGGGATAAATTTTATCTTATATTCCCTCATTTTTCTTTTTAACTCTCTCCTATCACCTTCATAGAATTTAGTCATATCAGGAGTTTTCATCCACAAAAAAGGTTTCAGTTTATGTTTTTCTATAGATTTACCATTTTCTGGGTCGTGTACTATTAGATGAATTTTGTTATCCCTATAGGAAGATTCAATACCTACTATATATTTTTGTTCATCATATCCTTCTAAATAGTCTCTAATTTCTTCTACGGATGCAGGCATAATTATTTTGTTATTGTATATTAGATACAAATATAGTAAAAATAATTCGTTTTATCAATTATTTAAGACATTAATATAGAGTTCATCTCTAATAGGTGCGATTAGAGTTCCTGTCCCATCTAAAAACGTTATTGTGAAATAACCATTATATCTACCTATTCTACTTGTTTGTAATTCTGAAAATTGGTAAACTATGTAATATGTTGGTGTTTCAGTATTTTCACAATCGTTAGATGTTGCCATTTCGATATTTGCAGTAGAACATGCAATCCTTTTAACTTTAGTCTCTACATCGTACATTGTAAATGTTATTGTTGCATTTTGTATCTTCTCATAAAAATTACGAAAATCATTTCTACCATCATTAACTAATTCCATTTTTAACTTTGGTAATGTGCTATTTTTGTTTATAAAGAATTCCATTATTCAATAATTTTAAAGTTTGTATCAAAAGTAAATCCTGAATTTACTGATATGTCATTAACATTTACACCTTTATCTACATTAGACGTAGTATTTTTAAAATAAATATTACCATCTGCTAAAGACCCTGCATTAAATGCGGTTGCCCCTGAAAAAATATTCTCACCATATACGTCACAATTTTTAATATATACTTCTGAGGTAGTACCATCTAAACCAAAAATAGGGTTAGTAGAAGTTCCTGATAGTGTTTCTTCTTTTACAATATTAACATTATTAAATTCTGCAGAAAGTCCGTCATATATACCTAAAAATATATTACTAATTAAATAATTACCCATACCAACAACAATATTGTTATCAGTATCACCACCTCTTTTTAATGTACTATTTTTAACTATTAATTTTCTAGTTGAAGAATTTCTAATAAGTAAATTTTGTTTACTATACATATTACCTTCTAAAACTGTCTTTCTTCCAACACCAGTACCTACTGATATATAAATTAAACCCCCATCTGCAATCATATTTTTTGCTTTAATATATGTGTTTGCCGAAGAACCAAAATTACTAATTAATGATCTATATATATTATTTGCCGCTACTAATGTACTGTTAGTAGATTCTATTAAATCTACATCAACATATAAATTACCATTTGCGGTAACTAAATCACTATTAACCGCCCTATATGTTGTTGTTTTAATTTTATTCGCCTTTATAAAAATATCACCAGAACCATTGTGGTAGATTGCCGATTGAATTCCGCTCGTTGTGTCTTTTAATATTATATCATTTAATACTTTTATATTACCATTAGATAGTTTGTTTATTAAGATACAAGCACTTCTACCTATTACATTATTACATTCTATAGTTGTTGAGTTTCCAGACACGTTACCTTCCAATCTAATAGTTTCAGAACTATTATCTGTAAATGAATTTATGTCTTTGGCTTTTATTTTTACTTCTTGATTTGAATAGTTAAATATACATCTTGAATTTGATGTACCTGTAACTATTATGTCACCACATTCCATATTTAAGGTAGTTCCTGTGTTTTGAATATAAATTGCGTTTGTAGAACCACTATTACAAGTTGCATTTATATCCATATACCCATAAATTTCTGCATTAACACCAACATTATCATCAGTAATTATAGTATCATAACTACCCACAAAAGTTACGTTTGGATATGCATATATTTTAACACCATCTTTTAAAATAATTTTTTCATCGTATGTTCCTGGTCTTATAACAATTAAATCGTTAGTAGTTGCAGAAACAGATGCTGCGGTATATGTTGAAAATGGTTTACCAAAATCGTTAAGTTTACCAGAAGAGTCATTACCATAAACACTATCTACAAAAATTAAGTTACCAACATTAGATGAAGGACTTAAAGAACTTAATGAAACACTAAATGGTGGAAATGAATTGGTACCTACAAAATCAATATTATCTGTAACTGTATTAAATGTACCACCAGTAACAAAAGTATCACTAGTTTCTAAATAATCTTGTAGTTTTAACAAAGTCAGTTTTGAAGTGACACCACCATCACCAACCCTAACAAATAAATCAGTAGGTGCTAATGATATAGTTGAGGGTAATTCACTTATTTTTTTTGGTATATTTAAACTCATTTTATCTTTTATTTATAAATATAAATATTTTTATTAATCGCCATAAATTAAATCTTCTCCACCTTCAGTTTCTATGTCTTCACTGTTTTCAGTTAATATATTAGCAGTAATATTGTTAATTTCTTGTCTTATGGTAGTTACATCTAATGCACAACCATATAATTTAAATCTCGCAACCCCACCTTCAAAAGTACCTGCGAAATTATCCTCAACAACTAAATTTTCGTCTTTAACGTCAGGACCATTAACAGTGTTACTCTCAATTAAACCTTGTGTTCCACCACCTAAACTATAATTAAATGGTACACCTTCTTGTTTTTCTCTATATTCATCTAACTCTCTAAAAATAAATTCATCAAAATCCTCTAATGTCCATTTTAGATAACCATCAACATATATAGTTAAAGAAGCTTT
>Ga0233413_10001167_pt1 | contig 11657 bp, 9 predicted proteins | sample Na_anoxic_6_MG_FD_189019 | JGI IMG/M metagenome (GOLD analysis project Ga0233413, IMG submission 189019) | Seawater microbial communities from Saanich Inlet, British Columbia, Canada - Na_anoxic_6_MG | ecosystem: Environmental > Aquatic > Marine > Inlet | place: Canada: British Columbia... | reverse complement strand
CACAGGGCTAAGTGTGGGTAAAAAATGTGCAAGAGGGAAAGTCTGTGTTCTCAAAAGCCCGAAAAATGACAAGAGCTTCCGCAAGGGTGACATTTTAGTCACAGAAATCACAGATCCTGATTGGGTTCCGATTATGAAAAAAGCCGCAGCAATTGTGACGAATCACGGCGGAAGGACCTCCCATGCGGCGATCGTCAGTCGAGAACTGGGAGTGCCTGCCATTGTGGGATGTCAGAATGCCACGCGAGTACTTAAGAACGGACAAACCGTCACTGTCTCTTGTGTGGAGGGGGATCAAGGATTCGTTTACGATGGGAATATCAAGTGCGTTGAAAAGAAAATCTCATTGGACCAGATTCCCAAGACGAAAACACATGTGATGCTCAATATGGCGGATCCTGCCTCTGCCATGATCTGGTGGAAACTCCCAACCGATGGTGTAGGGCTTGCAAGGATGGAGTTTGTGATCAATAATCACATCAAAATCCACCCGATGGCCCTCATACACTTCTCACGGATCAAATCCAAACAAGCGAAAAAACAAATTGAGAATCTCACAAGGGGTTACAAACAAAAAAAACAGTTTTTTATCGATCATTTAGCCTATGGACTTTCAAAAATTGCCGCCGTCCATTACCCGAATCCGGTCATCGTTCGATTGAGCGACTTCAAAACAAACGAATATGCCCGTTTAATCGGCGGAGAACAATTTGAACCGGAAGAGGAAAACCCGATGCTTGGATGGCGTGGAGCTAGCCGTTACTACCACCCCGATTATGAAGAAGGATTTTCTCTAGAGTGCCAGGCGCTGACCAAAGCAAGAGATGAGATTGGGATGACCAACATCCAAATCATGGTCCCCTTCTGTCGAACATTGGAAGAAGCCGATGAAGTAATTGATACGATGAAAAAATATGGTATTGAAAGAGGTAAAAAAGGGCTGGAATTGCTCGTGATGTGTGAAATTCCTTCGAATGTGATACTCGCAGAAGAATTTGCCGAAAGGTTTGAAGGGTTCTCTATCGGAAGTAATGATCTCACACAACTTATCCTTGGAGTCGATCGCGACTCCGATCGCATTGCGAATCTTTTTGACGAAAACAATCCCGCCGTCAAAAGGATGATCAAAGATGTGATTCATCGAGCTCATAAAAAAGGTTGTCATGTTGGGATCTGCGGACAAGCGCCAAGCGATCACCCGCAATTTGCAAGATTTTTAGTAGAAGAGGGAATCGACTCGATTTCGGTGATTCCCGACAGCTTTTTTACAGTTAAGAAAACAGTCTCCGTAGCTGAAAAAAAACATGGATAAAATGACACGATTTAAAATTAACATCAAAGAACTCGAAAAACTGTTTTCTCATTTTCAAGACGACGGATATACGATTGTTGGGCCTATGATCAAAGATCAAGCGATTGTCTATGATGAGCTTAATTCGATCAATGATCTTCCCATCGGATGGACCGATGAGCAGGGACCGGGAATTTATCGATTAAAAAAGAGAGAGGACAAAGCACTATTCGGTTATAATGTCGGTCCTCATTCTTGGAAAAAATATCTATTCCCTTCTCGCAGAAAATTGTGGGAAGCGAAACGTAACGAAGAAGGAATTACATTCAAGACCGAGTCGACAGAAGCGAAAAAGCTCGTATTTCTAGGAATTCGCTCATGTGAAATAGAAGCGATTTTTATACAGGATAAAGTCTTCCTGGAAGGTCAGTTTGTCGATCCCTATTACAAAAATCAACGGGACAACACTCTCATGATCACCGTCAATTGTACCCAGGCCGGTCCAACATGTTTTTGCCAATCGATGAATACAGGCCCGGAGACCAAAAGAGGTTTTGATCTGTCGCTCACAGAGATCATCAATGAAAAAGAACATTACTTTGTTGTGGAAGTCGGTTCAGAAAAAGGACAAGCCTATTTAAACAATATTGAAACGACTCCTTGTGAGACAGCTGAGATGAACGCCGCCAGGGAAGGGATCAATAATGCAAGAGAGCAAATGAAGCAGGGTCTAGGAATTGATACAACAGACATCAATAAAATGTTGTACAGAAATATGGAAAGCCCCCAATGGGATAAAGTCGCCGATCGTTGTTTATCTTGTGCAAACTGCACATTGGTGTGCCCGACATGTTTTTGTTCCGATACCGAGGATATAACCGATTTAACAGGAGATCACACGGAAAGATGGAAATCATGGGACTCCTGTTTTAATCAGGATCATAGCCATGTTCATGGAGGCGCCGTACGGGATTCCACTAAATCACGCTATCGGCAATGGATGACCCATAAGCTTGGAAGTTGGATCGATCAGTTCGGTAGTTCCGGTTGTGTTGGATGCGGCCGTTGCGTCACTTGGTGTCCTGTCGGGATCGACATCAGAGAAGAAGTTGCGGCACTTAGACTCAAAGATGAAAGCGAGGAAGATAAATGAAGACCTTGGAAGAAATTTTATCGCATCACCCCTTTTTTAAAGATCTGAAGAGCGATTACATTTCGTTTCTTGCCGGTTGCGGTATAAATAAGGTGTTCCAGCCCGGAGAATTGCTAGGGCATGAGGGAGAAAAAGCAGACTATTTTTACATTATTCGCGAAGGAAAGATTGCCATTCAAATCTTTCCTCCAGGGGGCAACGCGATCACAGTTCAGACGATTGGAAAGAATGATATCGTCGGTTGGTCATGGCTCTTTCCTCCTTATCAATGGCACTTTGACATCAAAGCGATCGAAACGACACAAACGATTGCTCTAGATGGTCAATGTCTAAGAAATAAATGCGAAGAAGATCATGATCTTGGTTATATACTGATGAAAAAATTCTCCCAAATCATGGTGCGACGACTTCATGCAACTCGAATGCAAATGCTGGATATATATAAAGAAACGGTGGATAGATAGTTTTTCAAAGGTGTATAAAAGATGAGTGTTAACATTCTCCAACCGGAAATGTATCGGATAATGAGTAAAAAGCGGGAAGCCGAAAATTCCTTTACTTTTGAACTCCAATCTCTTGAACAAAAACCGGTAAAATTTTCTCCCGGACAATTTAACATGCTTTACGCCTTTGGAATCGGTGAGGTTCCTATCTCTTTCAGCGGTGATCCTACTATTCAAAACAGTATTGTGCACACGATTAAGGCTGTGGGTAAAGTCACTCAAGCTCTCTCTCGCATGGAAGAAGGGGAACTTATGGGGGTCCGTGGACCCTTTGGGAATTCATGGCCGATTACGAAATTACGAAATAAAGACCTCATCATCATCGCAGGAGGTATAGGCCTTGCCCCATTAAGACCGCTCATCTACTACCTATTACATCATCGAAAGGAATTCGGGAAAATCTCAATCCTTTATGGCGCGCGCGACCCATTAGATCTGATCTTTTATGATGAACTCGAAACTTGGTCAAAGGAATTCGATGATCAAGTGATGATTACCGTAGACTTTGCCGATGAATCCTGGTCGGGCCATGTAGGGGTTGTGACGAATCTCATATCAGAAATCCCGTTTTCTCTGAAAGATTCTGTTGCTTTATTATGCGGACCGGAACTCATGCTTCGTTTTACCATTCGGGAACTACTTCAAAAAAATATCGCGATGAAGGATATTTATTTATCGATGGAAAGAAATATGAAATGCGCAATCGGACATTGTGGGCGGTGCCAATATGTGCAGAATTTTCTCTGCAAAGATGGTCCGGTTTTTTCTTATTCTAGAGTAGAACCCTTTTTTAATAAAAAGGAAGTGTGATGGAAAAGAAAAAGAAACCAAAGCTTGCCGTTTGGAAATTTGCTTCATGTGATGGTTGCCAGTTAACACTCCTTGATTGTGAAGATGAACTTCTCCCCTTAGCCGAACAGCTTGAAATCGCCTATTTTCGAGAAGCCTCCAGCGTAGAAATAGAAGGCCCTTATGATCTTTCCCTAGTGGAAGGATCCATCACAACAAATGTTGACAGAGAGCGTATACAAAAGATTCGACTTTCATCAAAACATCTCGTAACCATTGGCGCATGTGCAACAGCCGGAGGAATACAGGCTCTGAGAAATTTTAAAAATGTCGATGAGTTCATGTCCATTGTCTATGCGCGGCCCGATTATATCGATTCGCTAGAGCAATCGACTCCAATCTCAGCTCACGTAAAAGTGGATTTTGAGCTGCAAGGATGCCCGATCAATAAAACGCAGCTGATTGAAGTGATCTCCTCGTTTCTATTGGATAAACGCCCCCATATTCCCAATTACAGCGTCTGTGTCGAATGCAAACAAAAAGGAAATGTCTGTGTGATGGTTGCTCACGGCACTCCCTGTTTAGGTCCTGTGACTCACGCAGGTTGCTGTGCTCTTTGCCCGAGCTATAACCGCGGCTGTTATGGATGCTATGGTCCGAAAGACAAAGCAAATACCGAGTCGATCAGCCATTGGCTGATGGACAAACAAGATGTTTCTGAAGATGAGATGGTGCGCAAATATCGAAAATTTTACGCTTGGACAGATCCTTTTCGATCTGAAAGTAAGAAACATGAAAAAAAGAAGTGATAAAAAAACCAAGACGATCAACGTCAACTATCTTGCTCGTGTAGAAGGGGAAGGATCTCTCTATGTAGAGATAAAGGATGATCAAGTGCAAGATGTCCAACTGAAAATTTTTGAACCTCCACGGTTTTTCGAAGCATTTTTAAGAGGTCGAGATTTTAGAGAAACTCCGGATATCACGGCTCGAATTTGTGGGATCTGTCCCATCGCCTATCAAATGAGCTCCGTCCATGCCATGGAACAAGCGCTTAATGTCACTGTTGAGGGACAATTAGCCGAATTAAGACGCCTGATCTATTGCGGAGAGTGGATCGCAAGCCATACTCTCCATATCTACATGTTGCACGCTCCGGATTTCTTGGGCTTTCCCGATGCGATAAAAATGGCTAAAGAATATCCCAAGGAAGTGGAGCGTGGCCTGCGCCTTAAAAAAGCAGGCAACAGCATTCTTTCGTTCATGGGAGGCCGAGAGATCCATCCGATCAACGTGAAGGTGGGAGGATTTTATAAAATCCCCGACAAAAAGGATTTCAATCAACTTGTGGATGAATTGAAATGGGCGCGCGAAGCAGCCATTGAAACAGTCCGATGGGTTTCAGGATTTGACTTTCCTTCCTTTGAGAAAGATTATGAATTTGTCTCGCTGGTCCATCCTGATCGCTACCCTTTCGACACAGGAGCCATTCAATCCAATAAAGGGCTGAACATTACGGCTGATCAATTTGATGATCATATTGAAGAATTTCAAGTCAAACATTCCAACGCATTACAATCGAAAATTAAGGAACGGGGCTCATATCTTACCGGCCCCATGGCACGCTACGCTTTGAATTACGAAAAACTTCCCTACATTGTAAAGGATTTGGCCAAAGAGATCGGATTTCCGGAATATTGCCGCAATCCATTTCAGAGTATTATTGTACGAAGTTTGGAAGTACTGTTCGCCATTGAGGAATCTTTAATGATTATCCAAAACTACGAAAAACCGAAAACAGCAGCTGTTCCCATTACTCCCAAAGCTAGCAAAGGATTTGCAGCTACAGAAGCGCCAAGAGGACTTCTCTATCATCATTATGAAATTGACAAAGATGGGATCATTCAATTGGCCAACATTGTCCCGCCTACTTCGCAATCCCAAAAATCGATCGAGGAAGATCTTGGTCAATATTTGCAAGACTATATCCAACTTCCCGAAGGAGAACTAACACCCAAATGCGAGCAATTTATTCGCAACTATGATCCCTGTATCTCCTGTGCGGCACATTTTGTAAATTTGGAGCTAAAAAGGTCATGAGCAAAGCGCTAGTCATCGGAATCGGAAACAAATTTAGAGGAGATGATGCTGCTGGATTGGAGGTTGCGCAATCCCTGGAAAAAAAGTTAGGAACACTCGTCGATTTTGCTTATTGCCAAGAGGATGCTTTAGATCTGATGGACATCTGGAGCAATCGAGAGGTTGTGTTCTTAATCGATGCCGTCTCATCCGGAAAACATGAGATCGGCTATATCCATCGATTTCTTGCTCACAAAGAGCAAATCCCTTCTGTTTTTTCAAACTCTTCGACCCATTTAATCAATATTGCACAAGTCATCGAACTCGCAAGGACTTTGGGAAAATTGCCCGCTGAAGTTGTGCTTTATGGGATCGAGGGGAAAAAGTATCATCTTGAACGAGATCTTTCAAAAACAATGCAAGCCAAGCTTTCAGAAGTGACTGAAATAATCGAAAAAGAGATCCACAAAATTGTGTAGTCATCATTTGGAAGTCTAGCAAAACTCATTGCTCGTATTTATTAGGTTGATCCACTCATCTGCGACTGTGGAAGAAAAATGAAAATCATAGCATTTGTCACCCATTCAACTGACATAAGACGCATCTTGTATGGATTAGGTTGGTCAGCAACGATTCCTGAGTTTGCGCCTCCTTATGTCATGCTGATTTTGATGTATGTTTTTTGATTCCAGAATCAAACATTTATTTAGTATGATTGCAATTTAATAATTCATTACGCATAGTGTTTTATTGTTATTCATTAAAACATTTATTTTTTACAATGAACACAAAATATAATTTTGAAGAAGTTTTGCAAGATCTTGATCAAATTGGGAACCAAGGTCACGAGTATTTAACAATTCGAAAACGGATACCCAGAACCAAAAGTAAAGCGAGCTGGTTTCACCGATTAGTGCAAATTATTTACAAGCCAAAGAATGCACGGATCGGATTTGTGGCAAAGCACACTTTGCAATTTTTTCAAAACAATCAGGAAAAAATTCGGGACACATCTCTACTTGAGCAATTCGTTCCTATTTTAAGAAAAGGGAATTACGGAAAAGAGCTCAAAGATTTGATCGATCAAATTCATCAAAGATCAAGAAAAGATTTATTATTACAATCGGAAGAATCAAATGTTCAGGAATCAATTCCAATTCATTCTGAAGAAACTGGAGAAGTTACCCAAGAGGAAGAGAGTCAATTGCAAGATACAATGGATACGTGTTCCACCTCTATTTCCATCGAGGATGTCTCTAAATTTGAGGACATAAAAGATACTCACACATGTACGGTTCTAGATGATATGGTTGAAGAAGTGTCTAAAATAGAAGAGGTGGAGCTCGAGAAAGATTCAATGAGAACTGCTTTGTTTACTCAAGCGCTTGAAATTGCAGAAGAATTCGAGAATTCCAGAGATCTTGATAATGTTTTAGCCAAAATAGTCCGGGAACAGGTGAAAGTAGATTCAAAAGGGGCAATAGAAACAATAAAAAAGATGAAAGTGCGATGTAATATCATCAATAAATTGGTGGGTGAGTTTGCGAAATCAGATCTTGAAGATCTTATAGAAGTGGTTAAAGATGAACACATTTTTGAACAAACCATGGGTTTTATTGCTTGTGAGCTAGTTAATGTAGATATAGAGAAAGCAAAAGATATCGCACGTGAAATTCAAGATGAATATTGGTATGGTTTTGCTTTTGAGAATATTGTAAGGAAACTGATCTTGATTGATATACAATCAGCATTGGCAACAGCAAGAGAAATTGAGGATGAAAGAGCACGTGCACTTGCTTTACGTAGTATTGTATGGGAGCTTGTGAATCGAGATTTGGTAGGAGCCTACAATATAGCAAATGAAATAAACGTAGCAAATGTTCGAAAATTTGCTTTGGGAATAGTAGCTACGGAATTAGTGAAAATAGATTCTAACAGTGCACTCAATATGGTTAGAGATATCAATGATGGGCATTCGATTTTTAATATCGTAAAGGCTATGTGTATAAAATTAGTAAATATAGACTTGCAGAAATCACTTGAAATTGCAGCACTTCTTCCAAATATCTGTCATCGATCCTATGTGTTAAAAAGTATTGTTGAAAAAGTAGCTAAAAGTGATCCTCAAAGAGCATATGAAATTGTTGAAAGGATTGAATCAGAAAATATAAAGCAGGAAGCTTTAGTTTTTATAGTGGTTGCATTTGGAAGAGAAGATTTACAACGTGCATTTGATCTCACTGAAGAAATAGAACGTTCAGATACACGTAGCGAAGCTTTATCCCTTATAGTAAATGAGCAAATTAAATTGGATCTTGAAGCAGCTTTAATGACTGCAAGAGGAATCGAAGATGATAATTCGCGAGGGCGCGCTCTTGCAGACGTTGCACGAAAGTTCGCTGAAGATGATTATGTGATGGCAGAACAAGTAGCAAGAGAGATTTCAATTGATGACGCTCGATCGAATGTGTTGGCGGAAATTTCAGCAAAATATGCTGAGAGAGATCTTGAAGGTGCCCTTGATGCAGTAAGAAATTTCCCTTGTTCGAAGGAAAAAATTCATGCATTAGCAAGAATTGCAGCTCAGCTTTAGCTTTGATAATAAGGATTAGGCTACTCTTCTTTTCTGTTTACCTCAAATCTATCGCTTTTAAGTCGCTGACCCTATCCCGTTAGACACTTACATTACACACTGTGTTCCAGCTAGGCACAACGCTGTGACGATCTGGATCAATTGATCATCGGAATATGAGGTTCACCTCTATTTATGAAAATTCCATCGAGGATGTCTCTGAATTTGAGGACATAATGGATACTTATACATTTGTAGTTCTAGATGATATGGTTGAAGAGCTGTCTAAAATAGAGGAGGTGGAGCCTGTGTCGGGGGCCGGGCCTGCATAACTGCGTAACTCAAAGTTCGGATCCAGGCCCAGAATATAAAAGTTATGCAGTTACGCAGGCCCGGCCCCCGTCATTCTCTTAAGGAAAACGGATAAATAACCTCCGCGCCTCCGCGCCTCTGTTACCCCGCGTTGATACAGAACGCCCTGTTTTCGTACCTAGGCACAACGCGGAGGAACGGAGACGCGGGGACACGGAGATTAAGATTTTTCTAATTGGAGTATTATAAGTACTCCTCAATTTTCCCGAAAACCAGGGGGGGTACGCGTTTTTGTGATTAACCATTATTATCGATATTGTCAATTTTCGACAATAAGCAGACTTCTCATCATCATCTATGAGAAATCACCATCTCTATTATCGATTTATCTAAATTTCAATAATAACACGAGTTCTTATCATCACCCCTAAAAACAAAAAGTCTTATTATTATCGAAAGAATGTAGAATCGATAATAAAGATTTGACGTAAACGATTCGTAGGTATTGGTCTCTTTGTGAAAGAGGCTGACCCCCTTCAACCATCAGTATTGCCTTGTAAAGTAGTCATGAGAGTATTATAGTACTTTCATTTTAGTATTTTACCAGGTGAATTTGTTGTATTTAGAAGTCGTCTTGTTTTCTTTTTTATCTTCCTTTTCAAGGTCAATATTGAATATTATTGATCGCTATACATTTGGTCACCTCAAGAAATCAGTTGCCGGCACTAGCTTTATAAACAACTATCTTCCCTTATTATTACTATTAGTAATTTGTTCCATCACCGGAAATGGGAAAGAATTACTTCAGAAAATTATAAGTTTTAAAATAATTTGTATTGCTTTTCTCATACAAATGGTCTCCTACGCTTATTCTTTGGCATTCAAACATGCAAATATTCATAAAGTAATTGTCATCAGTAAGCTTTCAGATATTTTTATTCCTATTGGAATCTTTTTGATCGTGGGCTCGTGGAATTGGTTAGATTATGGATTTGCTATTCTTACAACAATTGTCTGTATCCCTATTATATTTCAAAAAAGTGATTATAAGAATAAGACTCCCCTGTATATAGTCCTTGCTGTGATTGTTGTCCTTGTTCTGCAGGGAAGTTTGTCCTCTGTTCTTGTTGATAAAAGTGAGCAAACGATAGTAAATTCTATTTTAATTACAACTGCAATTATGTTTTGGCGGTTTTGCTGGAGCTTTTTTGTATATTATTACCATAAAGAAGGATCTTTAATTGAAGATTTACTTGACGTTCGCCTGGTGGCCTTATTTCGCTGTTTGACCTCTATTAGCACTCAGTTATTTTTTATTTTGGCGCTTTCCTACACTACATCTCCAATTGCATGGCCGATTTTTAACTCGACTATTTTATTTTCTGTGGGACTATCCGCTCTGATCCTTAAAGAAAAAGCGACAAAGTTAGAGTATTTGGTAATTGCTTCCATTTTTCTGATCACTTCATTCCGATTAATATTAAATTAAAGGGGAAATACTATGCATCGTGAAAAACTAAAAAAACTCCTTTCTTCCTATCAAATTACATTTGATGAAGATCTTGAAATACTAAATAGATTTAGTGCGTTCATTGACTCTCAAAGTGATTGTTTTGAAAGAACTTTATCTGTTGGGCATATTACAGGGTCTGCTTGGGTGGTTGATAAAGAAAGGGAGCACGTTTTATTTACATATCATAGAAAACTTGACATGTGGTTACAGCTTGGAGGCCACTGCGATGGTGACTCCGATGTTTATTCCGTTGCTTTAACTGAAGCCAAGGAAGAGTCGGGATTGGTTGCTCTTAATGCTGTTTCGAAAGATATCTTTGATTTAGACATTCATATGATTCCAAAATATAAAAATACTGATGAACATTATCATTATGATGTTCGATTTATCTTTGAAGCCGATTTGTCGGACGAATTAATTATCAGTAAAGAATCTAAAGACCTCTCCTGGATTCATATTGATGAAATAAAAAACCACACAAACGAATCTTCAATTTCACGTATGGTAAATAAATTAAAAAAGTTAAATGAGGTTTAATAATGGTTTATAGTCATACCAAAGTTGGTTTAATCGGTCTTGGAAACCATGCTCATGAAAATATAATACCAACACTTTTGATGTTGAAAAACACAAAAATTACTGCTGTATGTGATTTAGATCCTCAAAAGGCTGAAAGTACGAGTAGAGAATTCGGTGTTAAAGAGTACTATTCCGATTACGAAGAAATGCTACTTAGGACGAATTTAGATGCTGTTATTTGTGTGAGCCACCCGGAAGTTCATGGTAAAGTTGCTAGAAGATGTATTGAATTAGGTATTCCTGTTTTTGTTGAAAAGCCTCCTACATATACAACAAAAGAGCTGAAAGAGCTTTCTGATCTTGCGTTGAAGAAAAATGCAATTACTGGAACGGGGATGAATTTTAGATTTGCAAGTCCTGTACAAAAAATTAAAAGCATTATAGACACTCCATATTTTGGAAATCTAAAGCATTTATCGATTAAGCATTACTGTAATAAGCCAAAAAAACCTTTCTGGAATTTGGATTCATTAGTCAAATCCTTCTTGCTCGCTCAAACAATACATTCTCTTGATTTGATGATTTATTTTGGAGAAGGAATTAAAAAAATAGATGTTAGCGGTTTTTTTGAGAATGATACAATTTTTATGAATATTAACTTGCTTTTCAACAATGGTATGACTGGTAATCTAACAACAGGCACTTGTTCTCCACATTTTATATTAGATCTTGAATTCATCAGTGACAAGTCAAAAATCATAACCCTTGATTCTCTATGGAAAATGAAGATTCTTGATGTAGAAAAAAATTATGCTTTTAATGAAACAAAGAAATGGGGAGATACTTGGGAGCCGAGTCCGCTATGTTCAGGATTTTCTCGGACGGGTTATTTTGACGAGCTAAAAACTTTTATCGATGCAGTGCGT
>Ga0233413_10001166_pt1 | contig 11659 bp, 8 predicted proteins | sample Na_anoxic_6_MG_FD_189019 | JGI IMG/M metagenome (GOLD analysis project Ga0233413, IMG submission 189019) | Seawater microbial communities from Saanich Inlet, British Columbia, Canada - Na_anoxic_6_MG | ecosystem: Environmental > Aquatic > Marine > Inlet | place: Canada: British Columbia... | reverse complement strand
TTTACGCGGACGTTCCCTTGCAACAGAAATATGGCCATTTAGCTTTCATGAATTTATTCGAGCACAAAACATCAAAATTGACACAAGCTTATTCGATAAGAAAACGAAAGATCACCTAGCAAAACTATTTCATCAATATCTTTCAGAAGGCGGTTTTCCAGAAGTAACCAACTATGCTGCAGATGTCAGACAACAAACTCTTCAGGAATATCTCGATATCGTCCTATACAGAGATGTCATCGAGAGACATCAAGTGAAAAATCCTTCTCTCATCAAATACTTGATGCTTTCTCTGATTCACAATGTCAGCAACCCTTTCACCATCAATAAATTTTATAATGAGATAAAAGGAAGAGGCTATAAGACAGGAAAGGACAATCTTTATGAGTATATGGAATACATTGAAGATGCTTATCTTTCATTTTCTATTACCATCCATGACAAGTCAATTCGTAAAGCACAAGCAAATCCGAAAAAAATATATGCAATAGATCCTGGAATGGTTAGAGCCATTACTCTGGATTATGAGGGAGATTTAGGGAAGTTGTTTGAAAATGTCATCTATCTTGATTTAAGACGCATGGGATGCCAAGTAAATTATTACTTAACAGCTGATCGTTATGAAATCGACTTTGTTGTAAAATCTCCACAGGGACACAAAAAGTGTTTTCAAGTAGTTTGGAATACCGAAAATAAAAAAACACATGCACGTGAACAAAGAGCTTTGGAAGCAGGAACTAGAGAATTAGGAATCAAAGGTGAAATCATTACATTAGAATCCTATTTACGAGAAGGCATCAATTTAGAGTAAATATCATTTATGAGAGGTTTAAAGGATGAAAGGGACCAAAAGGACCTAAGAATTTTTTTGAAAGGGTCCGGCCCCTTTCATTTGTCCTTTCCATCCCTTTAGAAATTTTTCAAAAAATTTATGGATCGAATTACCCAAGATTGCTACTGTAATACTTTCATCATTTATTCCTATTTGGGAGGAGCAAATCCATGATTCGATCTATCACACGAACTCTCTGTTTTTTAATGATCACCAGCTCTATGCTTTCGGCAAACGACGATTGCTCCCCCAATGACTGCGGTTATGAATCCTGTTGCGGAGTCGAAATGAGCCTAGATTTGCTTTATTGGACTCCACGTAGATCAGACCTCGACTATGCTATTAAAGGAACAATACAGGGTGAATTCGATGCACCCTTTGGATCAACAGAACGTATCAACCTTGATTATGATACAGGTTTCCGGCTTGCGATCTTTAAAGACTGCGGAAGATTTGTAGATGTAGGAGCTCGATATACCCATTATAAAACGGAATGCTCGGATTCTGTATCAAGCTCCACAGCAAATATTTGGGCGACACGAGGTTATCCTTCCGAAATAAACGCCCCAAACAGTGAACTCGGTTTCGCATCAGGAACCTATGAAGTAGAATTGAATCAAATTGATCTCGAAACACGATACTGCTGTCCAATCAATTGTCTGAATGCATTAATTCGCCCATTTGCCGGTCTTAACTACACCTTTCTCGATCAAGAAGAAATATTGGTCTATGATGGAGATATAGGCACGGATCCAGCCATTTTTTATCCTGCTGATCTAATTGTGCAAAGCGTTAATATCGATGCCTATGGCGGCTATATTGGGCTTGAGAGCATGTGGAATCCCTGCTATACTGTCTTGGAGTTTTCGGCAGAGCTTCAGCAGGAGTTGCTGTTGCGGAAGTTAAACGTCGATACGGAGATTATATATTTGATAATGGAATCCCTGAAAAATTATTGACCGAAGTAAAAGACTGTGAATGGATTATCATCCCCTCTGTAGATCTTGCTGCAGGTTTACAATTCGAATGCTGGGATTTCTGCTGCGCAGACTGGGTATTTCAAATCGGATACGAGATCCACAGCATGTGTAACCTTCCCGATTTCCTTCAATTTCAAACCGGTGTTTCTGAATTCGGAATCACACAACCAAGCGGAAACCTCACCCACAACAAATCTACCCTTGGCTTTGATGGATTTCACTTTCGAGGAAACATCTACTTCTAAGAAGTTCTATTGCAAACCTTTACCAATTGCAACCAGATCCTTCGCCTGATTAATGGATTCCCTGTGATTCTTAATAAGATCCGACGAGATCGTATAGGTTACTCTTCCCTTCTTCAGCACAATTCGCTGTACGGCAGAAAGCCGCACTTTCCTAAGTAACGGATTCTCAAAATCAATCACAACCTTTAAATCCGACTCATTATAATCTCGCCCCAATAATTGAGAATCTTGCCACTTTTCAATATTCGCCCTTTCCAATTCCTGCTCAACAACTGTCACAAGTAACTCACGGGCAGTCGTCAAGGTCAATAACTTGTCCGATTTCAACTCTACATGAATGGGATCTAATGGATACACTTTGGCAATTGGCACATGTTCCGGTTCCACCGAATAGGGCTCCCTAATAACCTCTTCCCTCTCCGCTTGCGGTCTCAATTGTGAATCCCACCGTGTCTCAGACCCTTCAGAATAAATCTCATAAGGCGCTACTGAAGCCACCTTCTGCTGCTGAACCTGTCGAACATCCTCATTCAGAACAGAAATATTCTCTCCGGGATCCTGAAACCGCAATCTTCTTCGAGAGACTTTACGCTCTGCTACTATTGACTTCCCAACAGTTGCAGAATCGGGATCACTATTGGATTGCCGTTTCTTCGACGGACCATAACTAGAAAGCGTTAATAACAATAAACTCAAAAGTAAATAGCGTGCCATTCCCATCACCCTGGTTATCAATCTACTCATTCATCCGAATCTTACGCTAACTAACCTGAATTTGCAAAGAAAAATTTTTAACTCAATAAACCTTATTGATTCTTGTAAACTCCCGCCAGATCCGTATAATAGCCCTGATGAAAATACTACACACTGAAGCATCATCAGGCTGGGGCGGTCAAGAGATCCGAATTCTGACGGAAGCACTCGGAATGCGTGAGCGAGGTCATGAAATTCTTTTTGCAACTGCTGAAGGAGCGAAGCTCGCTGAAAAAGCTCGTGTTGAAGGATTTAAAGTGTATGAGATCCCTCTTCAATTGAAAAAAGGGTTTCGATCTTTGCAGAACTTAGTCAAAATCATCCGGAAACATCAAATTGACATCGTCAATACTCATAGTTCAGCTGATGCCTGGTTAGGTGGAATTGCGGGAAAACTTACCGGAACTTCCGTGATCCGAACACGTCATCTTTCAAATCCGATCAAAAAGGGGCTCAACAGCCTTGTTCTGTACAATTTCCTAGCCAATTATACTGCAACAACTTGTGATGAAGTTGCAAGAAGAATACGTCAACAAGCACGCCTTACCGAGAACCGCTGTCAATCGATTCCAACCGGAGTCAATCCCGACTTATGTCAAGCGGATCAGCAAGACCGTGAAAAATTTCGCACGGAACATGGTATTCAAGAGAATGACCTCGTGATCGGCACCCTTTGTGTGATTCGATCCTGGAAAGGAATCAGTGAGCTTTTACAGGCAGCTAAGATTCTGAAGGATCATTCTCACATCAAGTGGTTGATTGTCGGAGACGGAACGAGCAAAGAACAGTTTATGAAAGAGGCTGCTGAGCTAGGAGTGACGGATCGCGTGATCTTTGCCGGATATCATTCCCCCCCTTATTCTGCTTTAGCCGCAATGGATATCTTTGCGCTGTTGAGCACACGTAGTGAAGGGGTGAGTCAGGCGACTCTACAAGCTGCATTTTTACAAAAACCTCTGATTACTACGGACATTGGAGGTTTACCGGAAATTTGCCTGGAAGGAACGACCGGTTTCGGCGTTTCATGTTTTTCTCCGAATCAAGTTGCAGAGAAAGTTCTCCTTCTTGGTACGAATGCAGAGCTTCGTAAAGAGTTTGGATCACAGGCTCGAAATTTAGTCATGGAAAAGTATTGTTTGCATCACACCTTAGATGCCATGGAAAAGTTGTACCATAAGACTACTCAATAGATTAAGTTGACACCACTAGTCTCTCGAAATCTTTCGTTTTCTTCCACTTACACTCTTCATTTGTTTTTTATTGACGCAAACAATTGAAAGCGCGATCATCGAATCTCCAATCAATTAAATCGGTCAGGTTACTATGAAAGAACCACAAGTTTTACATCACACTTTTATTCCTGAACTAGGAATCCCTCAACGGGGGAAAGTACGGGACATTTACGATCAAGACAACAATTTAACAATGATTGCAAGCGATCGCATTTCTGTCTTTGACATAGTTCTTCCTCAACCGATCCGTGACAAAGGACGCGTCCTTACAGAACTTTCTCGCTATTGGTTTCAACAAACCGAGGATATCATTCCGAATCATATTCTCTCACAACCGGATCCGAATATTCTCATTGTAAAAAAATGCTTTCCGCTAAAAGTGGAAATGATTGTTCGCTCTTACCTTGTGGGTTCTCTTTGGAGAGATTATCGCTCAGGTAAAAGAACCAAATGCGGAATCACTCTTCCTGATGGTCTCAAGGAAAACGATGCACTTCCCGAACCCATTATCACACCCACCACGAAGAGCCTCGATAGTCATGATGAAGATATTACAAAAGAAGAGCTTATCACAAACGGAATCGTAACCAAAGATCAGTGGGAAGAGATGGCTCGCGTATCTCTTGCTCTTTTCGAACGTGGTCAGGAAATAGCAGAGAAGAAAGGGTTAATACTCATCGACACCAAATATGAATTTGGATTGGATAAAGAGGGAAACCTCATTTTAATTGACGAAATCCATACACCGGATTCTTCCAGATACTGGTTTAAGAAAGATCAAGAAGTGCAAGAAGTGAAGTTCCCGGACAAAGAATTCGCTCGAGAATGGGCTAGATCTCAAGGTTTCATTGGTCAAAATGCAACACCTCCACAACTTCCTGATGACATCCGAGAAAAAATTCGTGAAGGATATCGTAATGTATATGAAACTTTAACAGGACAGCCTCTTGAGCAGGATGACACTCCGGTGAATTATCGGGTGTTAAATCGATTGAAAGAACAGAAAATCATCAAAGGGGTATTTTGCTTAATACTTGCCGGAAGTGAGAAAGATCAACCTCATATCGATAAAATCACGCACACACTAACTGACCTAGGGATACCGAATAAAACGATCATTCGATCTGCACACAAAAGTCCACAGCAGGTTGTCGATCTTATTAACCTTTACAATGATTCTTTGGAACCTCTTGTCTGTATCACCGTAGCCGGAAGAAGTAATGCTCTTTCCGGATTGGTCGCTGCAAATCTCCGTTGGCCTGTGATTGCCTGTCCTCCTTTTAAGGATCACAGTGATTATTTAACAAACATACACTCTTCGTTACAAATGCCAAGCAATGTCCCTGCAATGACAGTAATTGATCCAAAAAATGCTGCATTGGCTACAGAGCGTATTCTGAGAAGCATGGAGCAAAACTGATGAAAATTCTTGTACTTGGATCAGGTGGTCGAGAACATGCATTGTGCCATACGTTTGTTCGACAAGGACATCAGGTATGGTGTCTTCCGGGAAACGGTGGGACGCATGCTATTACAGAACCACTCCCTGCCAAATGGAAAAATCAAGATGAAAATGATTATCCAAAACTGGCAGATCTTGTTGAAGATTTACGGATTGACCTTACTGTTGTCGGTCCGGAAGCCCATTTAGCCAAAGGAATTGTCGACGTTTTTCAATCCAGAGGTTTGTCTATTTTCGGACCCACTCGTGAAGCGAGTCAATTGGAGAGTAGTAAGTCTTGGTCGAAAGAATTTATGCTCAAGCATCAAATCCCAACTGCAGATTGTGCTATCTGCTCTACTACCAAGGATGCTCGCCAAGCTGCAAAGAAAATGTGCGATCAAAGCGGTGGTGTGGTCATCAAACCGAGCGGTTTGACTGCAGGAAAAGGTGTGGTTTGTTGTGAGAGTTTAAAAGTGGCTGAGAATGCTATTGAAACCATTATTGATCATAAACGATTTGGTGAAGCCGGAAACAAAGTGATCGTGGAAGAATATCTTCAAGGAAAAGAGATCTCCATTCTTGCCTGGTGTGATGGAAACATCATGATCCCAATGATTCCTTCTCAGGATCACAAGCGTTTACACAATCAAAACAAGGGTCCGAATACCGGTGGGGTTGGAGCTTATTCCCCCGCTCCCTTTGTTGATGAGAAAACCATGGAACAGATCTCTAAGGAAATCATTGAAAAGACCAATGACGCCCTGAAAAAAGAAGGAATTCTGTATCAAGGGGTTTTATATTTCGGCATCATGCTTACGGAGCAAGGTCCGAAAGTTTTAGAATACAATTGTCGTTTTGGAGATCCCGAAGCACAGACAGTCCTTCCATTGATCGAAAGTGATTTGGCTGAAGTGATGATGAGTTGTGCAAAGGGAGAATTGGAGAAGCAGAATATTCGCTGGAAGCCTCAAGTCTCCTGCTGTGTTGTGATGTGTTCGGGAGGTTATCCCGGAGGATACCACACAGGTTATGCAATCGAAGGGTTGGATTCAATCAAAGATGAAAGCCTGGTTTGTTTCCATGCAGGGACACGAGAAAGCGAAGAGGGAGTTGTCACTTCCGGAGGAAGAGTGTTGGGAGTCACAGGAATAGGAGATACACTTGAGGAAGCTGTTAAGAAGGCTTATAGCGGAGTCGAGTTAATCCATTTTAAAGATGTGCACTACAGAACAGATATTGCACATCAAGCATTTGATTAATTGATTAAACATGTCCAATGAAGTGTCAAAAAATCTAAAGCCTATCTATGTAAAAGTAGATGGTCGACCCATGAATCTAGCTGTGTTTGGATCCGGTGCAGGAACAAACCTGGAGGCACTTCTTCAAGCACAGAATTCAAGTTTTCAAATCACAACCATTTTCTCTGATCGGAAATGCAGATTTTTAGAAGTGGGTCAAGAACAAGGCCTTTCCTCTCATCACCTCTCTTTTCAAAAATTTGTCAAAGAATATCCGGGAACAAATCAAGAAGCAAGAGAGGCATATGACACTGCAATTCTCGATTTGCTCAAGGATGAATCCATCGATTGTATTTTACTTGCAGGATACATGCGTCTGATCCAGAAACCTCTATTAGAAAAATTTCCTCACCGAATTCTCAATGTGCATCCTGCAGATCTCACGATTCGCGATGCAACGGGAAATCGACAATTTATCGGTGCTCACGGATTAGAATTAGCCCTTCAGGCAGGAGAAACCACAACACGATCGACTGTAATCCTTGTGGATCCGGGAGTTGATACCGGATCCATTTTAGTATTGGGCCCTTCCATTCCTTTTACAGAAGGTTTTCCATTGACTCCTGAGAAAATTGAACAGCATCAAATGAGACAAAAACAAGAAAGTGACTGGCCTGCTTGCAAAGAGGCAATTACCATGATTGCAGAAGGTCGAGTCTCTTTAGACACTCAGAATCGGATATATATTGATTCTCAATTGAGTCCAAAAGGATATGCAATGGAGAAATCTGTAACACGTTGATCAAATCAGGAGGAACCAATGTGTGGAATTTTTGGAATCATTGGCAATGCGCCAATTGCAGAAGCGATCTATCACGGAATCATACAACTACAACATCGAGGCCAAGATGCCGCCGGTATCTTTACCTATGATTCCATCTCAGGAAAACATGCACTTCACAAAGACAAGGGGCTTGTAACCGAAGTATTTAACAGCGACAACCTTCCCCTCCCAAATGCCTCCTGGGGAATTGGACATGTTCGCTATGCCACAATCGGCAACGGGTCTGTTAATGACACACAACCGTTATACGTAAATAATCATCAAATTGTCGGAATGGCCCACAACGGAAATGTTGTGAATTATGTGCCTGCACGCAAACAGCTCGAAAAACAAGGTGCGATCTTTGAATCGGACTGTGATGTTGAAGTGATTTTGCATTTATTTGCGATGACTCTACCGGACGGAAACTGCGATTTTGAATCAATCTGCAACGCAGTGCAAAATGTCTATCAAAATGTAAAAGGAGCTTACTCTGTCGTAGCCATCGTTGCCGGTCACGGACTCGTTGCATTTCGGGATCCGAATGGAATCCGCCCCCTCCTGTATGGAACACGTCCGGATATCGAAGGACATGCCTTTTCCTCCGAAACCAATTCAATGCTCGCTCTGGATTTTCGCAACATATCCGATGTGAATCCGGGAGAAGTTGTCTTCATCGACAAGGAACATCAAGTTCATCGGAAAATTCTCGCAAATTCGAAACAAGCCTCTTGCAGTTTTGAATATGACTATTTCTCAAAGCCCAACACTATTCTCAATAATAAAGAAGTGTATGATGTCCGGTCCAACCTAGGAAAGGCACTTGCGAAGCATGTAAAAGACGAAGGAATCGAAGCAGATGTTGTGATTCCGATCCCCTCAACAGCAAGAGCCGCTGCAATTGCATTGGCTCAGGAGTTAAATCTCCCCTATGAAGAAGGGTTCGTAAAACAGGATTATATCGGTCGAACCTTCATTATGCCAACTCAAGGAGTACGTCAAAGTGCCCTGAAACGTAAATTAGCCGCTGTATCTTCTGTCATAAAAGGGAAGCGAGTCATCCTAGTTGATGACAGCGTGGTAAGGGGAACCGTTTCGAAAAGAGTGATTACTCTCGCGCGAGAAGCAGGTGCGGAAAAAGTTTACTTTGCTTCAACTTATCCTCCGATTCAACATGCTTGTCCTTACGGCATTGACTTTCCGAATAGCGATCAATTGATTGCTTTGAATCGTTCTGTTCAAGAAGTGAGTGATGAAATCAAAGCAGATGGATTGATCTATAACGATGTCGATGATCTTCAAAATTCTATCGGAAGTGATAAAATCTGCACTGCTTGTCTAACCGGTTGCTATCCCACCGGAACTGCTGGGATGGAAGAGTTACAAAATCTACGAATAAAACACCTGAATGAACTGGAGTTGTCATGCAAAAATTAGATCGTATCGTAATCCTTGATTTTGGATCTCAATACACTCAACTCATCGCACGAAGAGTTCGTGAAATGCACGCTTTCTCGGAAATACTTCCTCCAGATACCCCCTTGGAAAAACTGATGGAACATCCACCAAAGGGGATTATCCTTTCCGGTGGCCCAAACTCGACAGAAGACTCGAACATCTCCTTTGACCCTGCACTTTTCGAGCTTGACCTTCCTATCCTGGGGATCTGCTACGGAATGCAACTCATGAACACCTCGCATCAAGGGACCGTTCAAGCCCTAGAACAGGGAGAATACGGAAAACAAAAGATCTCACTTAGCTCCCAAGGCGCTTTATTCAAAGGGATGGACTCGGAAGAAATTGTCTGGATGAGTCATGGTGATAGCATCGATACTCTTGCAAGCAATTATCAAGTCGTTGCCAAGAGTGACGATGGACTCATTGCTGCCATCCAACACAACGAACTCCCTCAATATGGCGTGCAGTTTCACCCGGAAGTGACCCACACACAAAACGGCAAAGAGATCCTGAAAAACTTTCTGGATCTCTGTGACTGTCAAGGCAAATGGACCATCGAAAATTACATTGGGGAAGTGAAGCAAGAGATTCGGGATCAGGTTGGTAATGGCCGGGTCGTAAGCCTCGTCAGCGGAGGAGTGGATTCCACTGCAGCAACTTTTCTCTGCTATGAAGCTCTAGGGTCCGATAAAGTCTACCCCCTTCATATCGATTCAGGGCTTATGCGTGAAGGAGAAAGCGCACAAGTGAGGGAGCTTTTAGAAACTCATGGAATGCATAACTTAGTTTTCGTCGATGCAACTGATGAATTCCTCTCGGCATTAAAAGGAGTTTCAGAACCTGAAGAGAAGCGTAAAATCATTGGAGAGCTTTTCATTAAAATTCTCGATCGTGAGATAGAGAAGCTTGATCCACATGATGCACAAACTTACTTTTGCCAAGGCACTCTTTATACGGACCTGATTGAAAGCGGAAAAGGATGTGGGAAACATGCGGCAGTGATCAAAAGTCATCACAATGTTAACCCTCCAATTGTAGAAGAAAAGAGAAGAAAAGGTCTGATTATTGAACCCAATGCAAAAATCTTCAAAGATGAAGTGCGACAGGTTTGTGAAAAACTTGGGGTTCCTCATCATTTAACATGGCGCCACCCTTTTCCCGGACCCGGATTAGGAATTCGAATACTTGGAGAAATCACACCTGAATTATTGCTGGTATTGCGAAAGGCGGATCAAATCTATCTAGATGAGATTCGAAGTGCCGGATTATATGATGAAATCTGGCAAGCCTTTGCCGTTTTAATCCCGGTGAATACCGTAGGTGTCATGGGAGATAAGCGGACCACAGGAAATGTCGTTGGATTACGAGCTGTAAGCAGTACCGATGGGATGACAGCGGATTTCTCTCATATACCGATGGATGTCTTGAGTCGTATCAGTAGTCGGATCATTAATGAGGTAGAAGGTGTAAATCGAGTTGTATATGATGTAACTTCGAAACCGCCGGGCACGATCGAGTGGGAGTAAAAAAACCACAAACTAATAATTCCTTCTTCAAAAAGTTAACTAGATACACAAGCTAGGAGAGAAGACCCCCTCCTACGTCAACAGGTGGTCTTTTAAAAAAATTAATATACAAAATTAAATCAAATTAAACAATAATGTTAACGTTGACATTATATTGATTTTTTGTTAAAATTTAACACTTAAAAACAATAAACAAGGTTAAAAAAATGGTTATTTCAATAGCATATAGTACTCTATCAAATGTTACTAACTCTCCTGAAATCTCGAAAGGATCTACCACGAATATTTGCTCTCGCGTCTGCAATGCCGCTAAAAAAACCTTTGATTTTATTGAAAACAAGCTCTGGGATTACACGAAGAACGTGGCCGGAGAGCTAAAATTCAGTCTATTGCTAGCCAAGGATGTCCTTAAAGCGAAAATCCCTGAAAACATCGGAAGTATTTTTGGAAAAGCCTCCTGTTACCTTGGAATGGCCTCCGCAATCAGCCTTGCCTATACTGTAAAAAATTTCCCGGGTACCGTTGAAAAGGCAATCAAAAATTACAATCTGAAAGATGTAGAAGGAAGTATCTTTGCTACTATCGGAATAGCCATGGACATCCTGGATGCTACGAGCTCTACAGCATCTACAAACAGCGCACTCAATCGCCTAGGCGCGATGGGTAAAATCGGGTTCCTAGACTCTATCTCAAGCTCACTTGGAATTATTTTATTGACCTACTTTGGTTCGAAAGGCTTCTATGATGCAGGACGACAGGGATGGCAGTTATTTAAAATGCCAAAAGAAGTTTCGGAAGACTCTTTGGAAGATGTCAAACGTTATTTGGATCGTAAAACTGAGGTGATTCACAGAGCGCAACGGGGCGACCTTTCCGAAAGAGATATTCAAGTAATAAAAGGTCGAAAACTGAATCGCTTGGAGAGACGAACAGACAAGAAAGTTGTGGCGCTCATGCAAAATTTAAGAGCTCACCTAGTTGAAAATCCGGACGATGTAGCCACGACAAATCTAGCTCTTCAGGATATGCGAACTTTAATGAAAAGAAAGATCACTGTTGGTTGTGCATCATCTTCTGCAAACCTAGGGTTTGCCGGAGCTATCTTTGCAAATACAGTCTATTCAGATG
>Ga0233413_10001162_pt1 | contig 11669 bp, 16 predicted proteins | sample Na_anoxic_6_MG_FD_189019 | JGI IMG/M metagenome (GOLD analysis project Ga0233413, IMG submission 189019) | Seawater microbial communities from Saanich Inlet, British Columbia, Canada - Na_anoxic_6_MG | ecosystem: Environmental > Aquatic > Marine > Inlet | place: Canada: British Columbia... | reverse complement strand
AGTCCTTCAAGGACATAGCCAGCGTTGAACCCGACTGATATTTCTTGAAGCTCGGTTTGGACATTGACACGGTCCTCTGCGTCCCCCAGGTCATTGTTGATGGTTTTCATTTCCATAACATCGCGCCCTGCGAGGTTAAGTGATACGTGGCTGCTTTGGTCTTTGGCTATTACGTGAATCCTTTCAAGGCATTCTCCGAAGGATTTCCGGTCAGAAAGGACAGGGATGCCGTTAAGGTTGTCCATGACTGCCCGGTAGTCGGGAAATCTCCCGTTTAGAAGGCGTATAACCAAGGTTTCATCAGACAATGATGAAGAAAGGTTGTTGTTATCGATCTTCAGCTCAATATCGCCGTTCGCCTCCTTTGCCATCCTCAATAGTTCCAGGCCGCCTTTCAGGGGAATGATAACGCCTTTATGAAGGACGGGTACGTTTTGCTGTGACAGTGTCTCCATCTTTGCCAACCTGTGGCCGTCGGTTGCCACCATACAAAGGGTGTTGTTCCCGTTGTTTCCATTCATCACTGCAAAAACCCCGCACAGGCTGGTCATGGCCTCATTTTTTGGTACGGCAAAGAGGGTCTTTTCGAGCATATTTCGAAGAGTCTTTGAAGGGATCGTGAGACTCTCTTTCATGTCAGCATCCGGGAATTCAGGAAAATCTTCTCCAGATAATCCCATCAGGTTGAATCTGGCATTTCCACCCGATATTTTGACCCAATTGTTCGTCTCCACCTCGAACGAGATATTTTCGTCCGGCATTTTTTTGATGATTTTAAAGAATGGGTCCGCCGGCAGGGCAACACTTCCTTCATCGAACACTTCTGCTTTTGTGTTTACCCTCACTGTGACTTCTATGTCTGAGGCTATGATGACGAGGTTATCCCTTTCCGTCATTAAGTGTAGGTGTGTGAGCACAGGCATCGATGAATACCTGTCCGGTATCCCTCTCACTTTTGATATAACTCTAAACAGTTCATCCTTTGGAATCGTAAAGTTCATCTTTTTCTCCTTTCTTTTTGAAAAAATGCCCAGGGCATTAAAGGCCCCAGAGCCTTTTAGCTGTTCTTAGTCGATAGTCCTTGAACTTAAGCAAAAGTTACGGTAAAAAAGTCCTGCCATGCCAGATGAAAAACAGTGCCCGGTGCTTGAAATGGAAGGACGTACTGATAAAGCACTTCGGATATGCCATTCTCCCAGTGCAGTTCCACGGGCCTTCCTATCTTTGTGGCGTACTCGACCTCGAACCCTGTGCCTCCGGTGCACCCGTCTTCTTCACTTAAAAAGGCATGGACTAAATCACATCTCTCTATGAGTTCACGGTTTCTCTCGTAGTACCTCTCTGCCACCTCAAAATTTGAGCGGATATTGCTCAGGTCCGGGGCGTAGAGCTCTACTGTCATGCCACGTTTCTCTGCTGCTTTTTTTGCCCAGGTACATACGCCCCTGCATTTGCTTGTGACGATGATTGAATCAACAGGGAGGTGCTCGACAAGGTCATTGACTGATTTCCTATCGCCGTATTTCCGGGAACCAACTACTCCTACAAAAGCCATTGAAACCTCCTTTCTGCACAAAAAAAGGCCTCCCGGGAATTGTTTCGAGGGAGACCTTTTAGTGTTGGTTAGTGGTTGTTTTGTGTCAGGTTATCCTTGTTGTTCAGTCCATGACGATCCTGCGTCGAGGCTGCGAGAAAATGTCTTCCATTGATTTTTCAACTTCTGCCATGCCCCCTCTTATATTGTCTTTGAGTTGGTCGTTTGAACGAATCGCTTCAGCGGTCTTTCCGCCAAGTATCGCTTCTGCCTGATCAACGAGTTCTGCCAATTCACTGTCACGAAAGATGTTTCGTTCCCTGAACGTTTCAAAAAACTCATAAAAGTTATTGATGGTTCCGTTCTTGAAGACCTTCGATTTGGTGCCGTGGCCGTTGGTGAATCGCTCTGTTACCCTCTTGATCATGCCTGAGAATTCTTCTCTAAGCGACACTATGGCCAGTTCACGGGCTTCCTCCATGGTCTGAACGAACTTGGTTTTTTCTCGCTCATACACCTCTGGCGACAGTACGCCCGAGTTGCCGTTCGGAACATCGAGGACAATGAATCGCCAGGCAAAGGAGAACTTGTTCCCTATATCCACTGGGTAGTCTGTTTCGTTGAAGAGGTCTCCAAGATAAACAACAGCCACTTCGCGAAGTTCATCATATCGGTTTACGAAGTCTTCAACCTTGGACTCGAAATCAGATTTGAACCTGTCTAATTCTTCGTCCACCCTTGAAATCATTTCTTTAGGCACGAAGAGCATGCCGTTGATGGGAAAAGGCAGGCTCACACCGGAGAGGTAGCCTCGCGCGGCATTCACTGTTTTGCAGATCGGTTTGAGCGCCTTGGGGTCTATCAGTTTTTTGTGGGTGCTGAGCCAATCGTTGGCCCCGGCCATGTCCGTTATCTGTTCAGTCTTGATTTTGCGTCTTGCTCCCCACGCGCTTGATGAGAGCTGAATCAAACATCCCATTTCAAATATGTTTTCCATAACAAATTCTCCTTTCGCAGTTTCGTCCCTGAAAGGACGAACTGCGGGTTAAAGTGATTATGTTTGTGAGTTTTTGTTGAGGGTGTATCGGTCTATCCGCAGAGGGGCAGGTATTTTTTGGTGAGAACGTTATTTTCTTGCCAGTACGCAGGCGTTAAGGTATGGCTGGTTTCTTTTCCCAGCAGTTTTTTGAGGAACTCTGTTTCAGTAATGCAACTTTTTCCTTTGAAGCCCTTGGTTTCGATTTGGATTTCTCCGTTATTTTTAACTTCAACAATGATTTCTTTCATCTCACACCTCCTTTCATGCTGATAGTCTTACGTGAAGTTTGATACTGTTTTCGGTTTGCTGTTCAAGAACAGAGTACCCCTTTCTCCTTGCCTCAACTTTGGTTTTTATGACTGCGTATGCCTGTTTAAGGAGTCCGCCTTGTGATCCGATTACCTTCTCAAGGTTGCGATCATAATAGTCGCATTTGAGTTCATATGAGTCATTGTTTTTGACCACCCCGATTTCGTAGTTTGCCCCTGGTACCGTGATTGCGTGGTCACAACTGCCTTCTTTTCCGTACCACTTGAAGCTCTTCTTGTTTTTTATCAGTTGCAGCCCTAATCGGGTGCATGCCTGGCCGAGGATGCCAAGATCCTTGACCTCCAGTTCAATCTTACTGATGTGTGACATGGTTATTTTATCCTCCTTACGCTTTTGGTTATCTCCCTTTCTTCGGGCATACTGGCGCGTCTTGCCCGTGTTGTTGCCCACTGCTGCAGGGAATCGATGTCTTCCTTCATGGTTTTGGATAGAGGCACAATGGTTTTTAGTGCGTCTTCGAGACCGTCGAACAGACTATCTTTTGCTAATTGTTCTATTTCTGCGCCTGTCCAGCCGCCTAATTGTGTCTCATATCCTTCCGGAATCTCAGAGCCGTATCGCTCGTTCATGATGTCGATGATTTCGTGCCGTTCTTTTGTGGTTGGAAGATCCACGAAGAACATGGCATCAAAACGGCCTGCCCTGAGAAACTCAGGAGGCAATTCCTGTATATTGTTGGCTGTTGCCATCACGAGTACCGGGCTTTTGGTTTCCTGCATCCAGGTCAGAAAATGACCAAGCATTGCAGAAGTGGTTCCACCATCTGCCATTCCTGATGATTTGACACCTGAAAATACTTTGTCAATTTCATCCAGCCACACCACGCCTCTCCCAAAGGCATCTATTGTTGCTGTGGCTTGCCTAATCTTTCGTTCACTCTCGCCCACAAGCGACCCCTTGAGAGAAGAGATATCGAGGCGGATAAGTGGCCAGCCAAAGATTGAGGCTGCCGCTTTGCACGACAACGATTTTCCGGTTCCGGGGATCCCTACGAGCAAAAGCGCTTTTGGTTTGGGCAGATGCTCGTTACCTGGCAGAAAAGCCTTTTTTCTGTTTGACAGGTACAGCTTCAAAAGATCGAGCCCGCCCACCATGTCAGTCGGCACCGGCGGCCAGAACTCCATAAGACCGGTTCGCCTGATCATCTGCTTTTTTTGTTGTGTAACAACGTTAGCACAGAACCTCTTTTTGAGTACGAGACTCAACGCAAAGGCTGTTTCGCTTTCAAACTCTGTCAGTCCAAGGGCGGCTTCGACCGCGTCCTCTGCCACTTCAACACCAACGCTTTCCGCAAGCTCCTCCTGGATAAGCCGCAGTTCGGATTGGGATGGAAGCTTGAAGTCTAGGACGGTGAAGAAGTTTCCGATTTCCCTGGGCAGGTTGACAGGGGGCCCCACCATTGCGAGTGAGCAACCCGAGGCCTTCCAGATGGGAATACTGTTCTGGATTTCCTGGATGATCTCCACTGATGAGACGAAGTGATGGAAGTTTTGCACGAAAAGAACTGTGTCGTTTCGCTCCCCTAACCATTTGATTGCTGCGAGGGGGTCAACCAGGTCCTCCGTGATTCGACCTGTTTCGCGTTCTGTTATGCCTCTGAGGCAGTCCCAGGAATAGGATTGCCAGTTTCCCGTTTTGAGGGTGGCGGTAGCCCTCAAAGGTTCGAGGGTTTCAATGTAAAAACCGGGGTAACCAGCCTTCAGGTAATTGTTTAAATCCATGACATTCTCCTTTGTTTTAGGGTTAAAGAAAAAAAGCTGCTCCGGCCTTTTCCGGAACAGCTTTTCGTCTGCTTTATTGGGTATTCTGCGGATCTACTCGTTCGAATCCCAGTTATAAGATGTACTCTTCTATCAGCGAATAGTCGAAATCCTCGACCTCTGCTTCAGCATTCTGTTTTTCGAGGTCGGTTTTGTTGACCACGGGTCCATCTACTGGTATTACCTGGTAAAGCTTCAGATGACTTCCATAATCCTGCCGCATCTGCCCCAGATCGGACACAACCTCAGCAGGGTTAATGTACCCCAGGGGGTCATCAGGTGATGCCACCATGAATCCGAGCCGGTGTTCCGGGTTACCAATGATAAATATTGGGCTGCTTTGTTCTTCCGAGACTTTCTTAATCAAGGCCTCGTTTTTCCTAAACTCATCGTTATCATCTAAGAAATGTTTTGCGTTTGCTATAAAGCCCTCAGTGTCATAAAGGGCTGCATCGCCATGTTCAGGGTTCATTCCCTTCACATGGTCTGACAGGGCCTTGATACCCTTTTCAGGGTCGTCAAAGAACAATGCTTGCTCAATGATGCCCCTTGAAATAATGACTAATACCTGTCTCATTTGATTCACCTCCTTTCTGTTTTTTTAGTTTTATGGTTTAGCGATTGTTTTTAGATCACAAACGTGTCAATCAGACCCTCGACATGTCTTGCTGTTATAAAATCCTTGAAATAATCCGGCCTGTTTGAGTTGAAATCATCGCTTTTAAGATAGTTGATGATGTTCCGCATGGCCGTGTCTAAGTCCACGCCCTTTTTTCGCGCCACAGACAGAAGTTTCTCCTGGTGCCTGCTCGATATCATGTCCCAGTATTCCTGCATCATTATCCCTTCCTTTCCAACAAAAAGCCCCTCTGGGATTGAATCCAGAAAGGCTTTGATGTTGAGTTGGATTTTGGTTAAGTTTTGAGTTTAAGATTAACTGATTTTATGATGCGAAAGTCACGTTGCACCCATTAAAACTGATTTCCCAATCACTCAAGTTTCCATCTGATGAGAATCCTTGATTGAACCAGATGCCTCCTTTGAAAACCTCTGGATGATGTTCATTGTCAAAATCGATGAAAAGCTGACATATCCATCTCCAAAACCTTTTGCCGATTTTAGGCGAATAAGTGATATTCTCGATCCTGTCCCAATCCGGGAGGACAAGCCTGTAGAGGTCTATCAATACATCCCCTTGCTGCTCGTATTTCTCAAACAGACTTTCAATGTATCCCTTCATCTCTTCTACGCTGTTGAGTTTCAGTTCACGAAACTTCTCCTGACATCTCTTCTCAAAATACTTGTTGTCTTTTTCCATTATTGAATACCTCCTTCTTTTCCTTCATAATTTCCGTTGAACAGACATTTCCCGCAAAAGCTATCATCCCTGCAAGCTTTGCAGATCAGCTTCTTATCAACTTCTCTTGATACCTGAAATATGACCTCTTCGATTGCAGTTGTCATAGGCAGATCCATCGCCCATGCAATCCTTCGTAAAGCTCCGCTGTAATCCTGGCTGAGTTCCGGCGTGTATGCCATTGGCTGCCTCCTTTCTTATTCCCTATTACATCCTTAAGAGATTGTTGAATTTGGTATTTATCTCTGCCATGATTCCCTCATCTGCAAAACTGTAATACGATTCCCCAATAATGATGTGGTCAAGAAGAGATACATCTATTGCCTTGAAAGCAAAGGCCAGCTTAAGAGTCATTTGCCTATCTTCGTTTGAAGGATGAGGATCTCCAGATGGATGATTGTGGCTTACCACAACTGAGCCTGCTTTGTGCTTCAAGGCCAGTTTGATAAGCTCTCTTGGATAGATAGATGATGATGTCAATGAGCCAGTCGCTACCTTGTCCATTGAGAGGATGTTGTTCTTTGTATCCATGAAAATGCAATACATCCTTTCAACATCATCAACCTTTGCAAATATAGGCTTCATGACATGGAAAACCTCAGTTGAGCTTTTGAGATACTGTCCCCTAGATTCCTCTTTGACCATCCTTGCAAATTTGCCAGATGTCAGATCTTTCCAAAACGTCTTCTCAGTTCTTTCGATGAAACTAAGCTGCTGCATGGTTTTTCCTCCTTTGTGGTTTATTGAGCCATGTGAGGCATAAGCCTTCGTATGATCGTAGGCGGGTTAAGGTCATCTCTTCCGAGGGTTTCCTTTACCTGGTGACTGTCTATGAAGATGTCGCCTGTCTGATCATCGCCTTTGAAAACTTCCAGGCTGACGTAACCCAGTCCGGTATTCTGTGAGAGAACAAATGTCTCTCCAGCTTCTCTGAATGCGTAAACCTCATCATTGTGGCCGGCGCCAATCTTGTGTTTGTGAGTTCCGCATTTGTCCCTGAAAATGATCTCAAGGGATGGATGCCATCTCCCAGCTTCAATCATGTCTTCGTGTGATTCCTTCTCAAGCTTGAAATTGACTCTTCGCATGGCTCCCTCCTTGTAGTATGGCGTTCAGAACTTTTTCAGTTTCACTGAGGACTCTAAGGCAGGCATTGTAAGGTTTGAGGTTTACTTTCTTTGCGTATCGTTCGATGTACGCATAAGTGTTACCAAGAGTTTCTTTGGTGCGTTTCCCAACTAAACGGCAAAGGGCCTGGGCTGATAATTCCGCAATAATTTCCTGTAACGGATCTTGACCAGCTTTGAGATTACCTTTGACTTTTTCATGGGATGCGTGGGCGAGTTCGTGGAAGAAAGTCTTCTCTTCCGGTGTTGCAAGGACTATCTCCTGCTTGCCAGGAGAATAGTATCCTCTGTATAGGTAATTCCCTGGTATCGCATTGACTGAGATCCCCCAACTTTCAGCGGTTTCAATCAAAGGGAAATTTGGTAATTTGACGTTCTCATGGTCAAGTGTTTCACCTTCAGTGTCTTCAAAACGGAAAACAGGGGTCGGTTTGAAATACGAAATCACCTCCCTTTCATCTTCATCAATTTCATCACCTTTTTTTGTGAAACATGGGGTAAGGATATAGATTGCTGTTGCACCCTTTTTCACCCAACGATTGACCTCTTTCCATTGGCGAAACCCTCTGGCATCTCCTGTCCCTGAGATGAACATCAGAGTGCGGTTGGTGAAAGACCATTTGGCACTGGGCGTGTCTGGAAGTGGAAAAGTGGCGAGTGCCACAGCTTCAGGAATATCCCCAGACTTGAATTTGTCGATTATCGTGTTCAGTACATTCTTGACTCTATCGTTCATTTTTTGCCTCCTTAGAAAACAAAAAAGCCCTCCTGGATGAATCCAGAAAGGCTCTTTTAAGAATTTGTATCTGATATGCTATTGATGTATCTAATATACTGTTGGTATTTGCTTTAGATTAAACCCAACTCAGTGAGAGGGATCTTGCCAATGCTTCAATTTCTGTGCTGTTCATTGTGCGCCCTCCATATTGGATTAGGGTCAATGCCAAAGAAATCACTATATGGGCTTGTGACTTCAGCAAACAAATCCTGAAAATCCTTGAAATGCTTTGCCTCGATTTTCATCTTCAGTTCTTCTTCTTTTGAGCACTTTCTTTGAGTTTCATCCTCTAAAGTCCAGCCTTGAGCAATGCGGATCTTATCTATCTCGATTGCCTTCTTTGCCTTCCAATGTTCTTCCAGCTCGCAGTCAACCTCACACCAGCCCTCAATCTTGATTGACCTAAGCTCTGAGAGAGACACATATCCCCATTCTGCCATCTCATAATCATTGTTGAGAATACAGAAACCGAACATAGTATCCTCACCGTCGCTCTCACAGATAAACCAATCACACCCGCCTATGAAAAAGTGCAAATGTATATCTTTCGCCTGTGGCGGGATCTCTTCGGTCTCGTAGAGCTTTGGTATTGTTCCCAGTCTTTCTTTTGTCGGTTCGTTCCACATATTGATTACCTCCTTTGGCTCAAAATAATATGAGCCTCCGCGTAGGAAGGCTCATGCTTATGCTGATTTGTTTCAAGAGTTTCGCGCTTCTGGCTCCAACCACAGTGACAGTAATACCGGCTTCCAATGAGGTGAGCTAAGTTCTTACATCTCGGACATACCTTTCTCTGATCCATGATTCTTTCTCCTTTTCTTAAGCTTTTCATACATCGCTGCATAATCATCCTTCATCTCACCGCAGAAAGGGCAATAGCTGTACCCGAAATCGTTCCAGTCTTCGCTTTCTTTCAAAAGCTCAACCCTGTAAATGTTTTCGCAGCTTTCACAAACTGTCGAATCATCATCCTGCATTAGACATTGCATTTCTGTTTTGTGCGTAATGTTCTTCATCATTATTTTTCTCCTTTCCTGAATAATTAAGTTTTTGGGCACTATCAAAAACCTTGTTAAGGATCTCTTTGATCCGCATAAACTCCTTGATTTTTTCAATGTCCTTTCTTTTGTTTTTGTTGTTAAGTTCCTTAGCAACTAATCCCAAATTAATGATTGACAAAATCACGTTGAACCTGGTTGAAAGATTAATAACTTGTGTTTCTCCAAACGTTTGATTGAATCTTTGATGAACTTTTGACACCTCCTTTTCAAAGAAATCTATTGCCATACGTAACCCTCCTTTCTTAAAAAAATGTTAGAATTTGAGTGGTTTTTGGAACTGAAAGCTCCAGCTAATAAAAAAGCCCTCTCCGACGAGAAGGCTTATACAAATCCAGTGAAGACAATTTCACTGCTGAGGTTATCTGTCTTACCGGATTCTTAGCGAAACGTTGCTCCTTTCACTGCATTAAGTTATCAGCAAATCTGTTTCACTTTTTGTTGTGACTATGAATTTTTGGAAATGATTTTTGAGATATTTTTTGATGCGGTTCTTGATATGATTCTTGATGTGTTTGATGGGATGTTGGATGGGCTTTTTGATTTGATGAATGAATGATTTGGTCTTTGGTAAGTTTTAAAAAATCTGAAATGAACATTATCTTTATGTTTGTTATGGCTGGATATTCGCTTGCAAAATCCTTGAAAATATCTTTTGCAATCTCTTTTATCTTAAACTCAACTGGTCTTGTTGTTGAAAGCATGAAACAGTTTGAAACTTGAGAATCCTTGAGTCTTGCAAGCTTCAAGAGATTTTTTTTGATATCTGATTTGCCTGTCTCAATTTCTATTGCGATACTGTTTTTTATGTCTGTTATGTCAATATCAAACTTTTCACAGGCTGGCTGGAACTCTTGTTTCTTCAAGAATTGAACAGTCTGCTCTATCCAATAGTAATGTTCTATGCCTCCCCTGGTCTGTCTCTCAGGAATTGCAAAGCCTTCTTCTGTTGCAATATATCTTCCATAGCTGGTAAGCTCCATAAGCTTCTTCTTGTCAACTGTTTCGGTCTTGATTATGCCTTTCTCTTCGAGGCTGTTGTGTATATCTGACATGATGGATGAATGCAGGCCCAATACCTTTGACCGCTTATCAACGCCCAGGAGCGGATTCTCTATGATATTCGCAAAGAGGATCTTCTCATGAGGCAAAAGAGGGGAAGAGGTATCATTTACCTGTGAACTCTTTGAATCGCCTGTTAAGGCGTTTAAATCGCTAATTCGTATATGTTCGTCTTTATACGACTTCATTGCCTTTCTAAGCTCATCATCACTCATATTTTCATCTATTTGCGTGAAATACGGCTTCAAAAGGAATGGGTCATGATATCTTTGCTTGACATTGATAATGGCCTGGCCTGTATCGAGCATACCGAGATATTTGGCTCTTAAGTTATCAAGGTTCATGGCTCTAGCCATTGCAGTTATATCTCTGCTGGTGTTCAATGAAAAGCCCATCTTTACATTCATGTTAGCGAAAATTGAGTTAGGTATCTCGCTTGGTGTCTGATCAATTGCGATCAAGCCAATGCCGTATTTCCTTGATTCTCTGAAAAGGTTTGAAACCATGTTGTCTTCTTTGCCACGCATTGCAATGTTGTGAAACTCTTCAAATATCAAAACTTGTTTAAGGTTTTCTGATTGAATTCCGCAATGTTGATTATAAATCGAAAGCCAATTAAGGATGACATGAATAAAGAATTTCCTGTCATGAGGGCTTTTCAGGTTGCCGAACTCTAAAACAATAGGCCTGCTGAATAACTTCTCAAGCGGATAATGTTTCCTGTTGTTGATGATTGTGCCGGCTGCACCCTTGGACATGAATGTAATCTGTCTCGATACTGATTCTTTCCAAAGCCCTGAACGGCCTGAAAGCCTGCCTCTGCCTTTCTTATCATTGTTGATCTCTCTAACTACGATGTCTTTTAGATCCAAAAAGAAAGGATGCTTTGTCTCTTCAAAAGCAGCCTCCATGTAATTGAGGAGCATTGTGTCTGCTCCAATTCCACCTACATAATCTTCAGATATGACCGCAATGATAGATTTGATATATTCGTCAAATTTGATGCCTGGCGGTACAGTCAGGAAATTGAGGAATAGCGGATTGATATCACTCCCGACTGTAAACACCCTAATGCCGGATAACTCACGAACCAAACTCCTGTAACTTTTCTCCCAGTCAAATACGAGAAATGGAATGTTTCTCTTGTGTAATACGTGTATCAGGTTTCTTGCAAATGTTGTCTTGCCTGATCCTGTTGATCCGAATACTCCAACATGCCTGTTTATGTCTTTTAGTTTAAGATGAAATTTGTTTGTTTCTTTGCCTAAATATTCGACTTTGCCTATGTCAATACTTTTACCATTATTCTTATCAATATCACCTGCGCATACATCGGCATTTGGAGGCGGTAAGATAATCTCTTCTTCAATGCTTTTCTTTGCAAGCCTTGAAATCAAAAGATCAATATGATTTTCTATTCGCATCTTGTCTCTCGAATCCTTTTTGAAATAATAATACTGCCTTAATCTCATGACTTTCTTAGTGCCCATCAAAGGCTGCAATATTCTAAGCTTTTCATCAACTGATATCATTTTTTGATAAGTTTTTTCTTTTCAAATCAGCGATTGACATAATGAATCTACATCATAATTCTTGTTGCACCATCCGCAATTGCAGGGATAAT
>Ga0233413_10001160_pt1 | contig 11700 bp, 23 predicted proteins | sample Na_anoxic_6_MG_FD_189019 | JGI IMG/M metagenome (GOLD analysis project Ga0233413, IMG submission 189019) | Seawater microbial communities from Saanich Inlet, British Columbia, Canada - Na_anoxic_6_MG | ecosystem: Environmental > Aquatic > Marine > Inlet | place: Canada: British Columbia... | reverse complement strand
GTATCCGTCTTAATCTTCCTCGCATGATCAGCGAGGCTTAAAAATGCGTCCTGTTGTGCTTTGTAGTGTTCTTTTTGTTTACTGGTTAGTTTCATTATCTTTTTTCCTCAATTTTTTTAAATTCTACTACCCATACCCACGGGTCGGAATCCCAATTATTAGTAATGCTATTCCATAGTGCCCTAAAAGCATCTATAGGACATTCGAAGCCGCAGTCGTCTTCGCCTTGGTTAGAAACCGAAGCCGGCGGGAAGAATCTATCTTCCGCTTCTTCTATAGGATAGCCGCCGTAACAGCGCATAGCTACTATTACGTTTTCCTCGGCTATACCTTCTTCTATAGCGTCCATTTCCGAAATATCGTTTAACCGTTCGATACGAATATCGGTAATTTCTAGCGTTAGACGGCTAGCCCAACGCGGCATATGTATAGAAGGCGAAGTCTTTTTCTTTAATGCCCTGAATGCCTGTTCTACTTGGTTCGGGTAGCCTTCTTCGTTTTCTAGTAAATCCCTGCAATATTGATTCCCGCCGGCGGGGTATGTAACGCTAGCAGTATTACTTAAATCTTCGTCATGCGACAGGTGGCCTGTAGGTTGTGGATTATCTACCCATGTAACATTAAAATTTTCCCGAACCCATAGTCGGTCGCCAATTTTTCCGTAGCGGCATTTAATAGTTCCATTCCGGGTATTTTCAGAGCAACCCCACCAGATAAGGCCGTTTCTTTCGTCTTGTTCAAAATACTCTACGAATTCCGGCGCATTAATAACCCGCCTTGTTTGTGTTTTACCACCCGATAAAATGGCTCGTACCATTTCTTCTTTAAATATTATGGGTTTTTCATTCATTACTTAACCCCTTCGAATAAATCGTTAGCTTCTTTTACACCCATAGGATCTACAGGTTTTACGTCTTCGGTTTTTTCCGGCTCTTTTTCTTCGGGTGGTGTCCCTGCCATTTCGTTAAGCGCCTTAGCTTTATCTGTATCGCCTGTTGGCGTAACATTTTTCATATCTACTTGTTCGTCACTGGCGGCAATACCTAAAAGAATATCCGGGCAGAACCTACGAGCGAAGAAAGTAGCAGAACGATAGCAGAACATTTGTTCGCGCATATTGTACCATTTTTTGTTGGCCGTCCACTTTTCGCCCTCTACCATATCCCATCCTATAGATGTTTCGAAACGCTCGCCGTTTTCATTTACAGCGAAACAAGTAGCTTTAATAACTTCTTTTTTGTCGTTGCGTTCGAATTCCCAGTTAAGATCATTAACAAAACGTTTAGAATTATTAATCAAGGCTATAATAGCTTGTCCTGACCAACCCGGATTTCCATGTACTACGTAAGTATTTTGTAGTAAAAACATCGGATCAATACCGGCAGTATATGCCATATGAAGCGCTATAGCGCAATCGGCTTTGTTTCTATAATGCTTAGGCACAAAGTTAGAACATTCTAACATTCCGGCCACCCGTTGCAGTTTTTCGAAATAATCTACATCGAACAGCATATTAGATATACTGTTCCCCCTTGGGTTTATACCTGTAGGTAATTTCATGTCTTCCGTTAATAAACCGTCTTCTTTTTTTATTAAATCAGTCATTTTTTTAGCTTTCTTATTAATTAAATTTGTTTATGCATGTAGTAGCCACAACCGTAGAACTCTAATTCGTCCTTACCAATGCCGACTATTTTGTCTTCGCATGGCTTCCATGGGTTATTAGCCCCGTATTTCCGCATTGAACGTGCGTAAGTGTCTAACCCGGCTTCGTATAATTCTCGGCCACGTTCTAACATGTCGTCTTCTACTGTTAAAGCGAAAGGCGTAAACGGCGAGCTACTTTCCTGAAATAGGAAACAATAGTTAGTATGCTGTAGGATGTTTAGTACGTCGGAATCGTCTAAGCCTAATAATTCTTTCATGGCTTGCGTAAGGTGGTTTCTAAATACCGCTTTATTTCCGTCCATATAAAACGAAGCTTGTACGAAGTAATCATAGCTAGCCATTGCCCTAATAGAATCGCGCTTACTTACATCGGCCGAGGTTTTATAGTCGGTAGAAACCATAGGCTTAAAAATGTCATGGCGGCAACGGCACATAATACCAGTACGTTCGTCTATCCAAAACATACTAACTTCGGTTAATGCACCTTTTAATAATACTTTTACAGTGTTAGGGAATAATGTTTCCATTACGTTAATAGCCGTTTTAATATCTTTTAATTCGCCTTCGCCTACATACTGTAAACCGGTTTTTTTATCTATGGCGTTAGATGTCGCTACCTTTTCTTTCAGTACATAATCATCGTAGAAGTCGTCGCGTTCTAATAGGTATTTATGGAATTTCTGCCCTTTAATAAGTGCAGGCGTAACCTTAAACGGAATTTTAGAGGGGTTTAGCGCACTATTCGCCCAATAGTGCCAAGGGCTTTTTAATAGTTGTTTAATCCCCGTGTTAGACACTGCTAGTTGTGCGTGGTAAACGTCGATAGGCATATCTAAATAGATACCCGGCTCGGTAATCTGTTTAGGCATAAATACGATACTACCATCTTCTATAGTTATTTCTTCGTACCATTTAGGGTTAGGATTTACCGGGGCTTCTTTTTCTACTGGCTCGGCCACAACATTAGCGACGTTAAAAATATCGTCTAACGTGCTGTTTATCTCTTTGTTTGTTACCATAATTAAGCGTTCCTTAAATTTATTATTAAATAATGTAAGTACAATTTAGTACCTTTTAAGTACCTTGTCAATACCTAAAATAAATATTGAACGATTATTATTTTTATGCTTTACAAACATATTAAATGGTGTATATACTGCTACCAGTTAAATAAATATTAATAAATTATAAATTAAATAAGGAATGAAAATATGTTTGTAACATTTATCGCGGCGGTTGCTTTAATGCTAGGTAGTGCGTCAATGGGTTTTAAATCTGGACAAGATAACCCGGACGCTAACAGTATCTTAGATAGTAACGCGACTGTATTTGTAGACGACCGTACTTACGGCGTAGACGAATAACACAACGGTGGGGCAGTGATGTAAGTAGAATCATCATAGAAACGTGAAGACACTACCAAGGTTTAGTAGGGGTATACACTGAAAAATCCACTGGTCGAGAATGTGTAAGCGGGAGTAACGCCCCGCCCCCCACACTTTTTTTAATAATAAATAAGAAAGTATAATAAAAATGACTAAAGAAGTAGAAAACATGCAACCCCGTAGCGGAATTGCTACGCTTGCCGACCTCCGTAAAGGTGGTTTTGTAGATGATCTAAGCGATGCAATCGCGGAAGTCACAACCGCCGTAATTGCGCACAAAAAAGCCGGTACGATTACTATTAAGTTAGCAATTAAGCCCTGCGAAAGTGCAGAAAACGCTTTATTTATTCAGGACGATATTAAAGCAAGTCCGCCGCGCGAAGTTAAACCCGTTACTTTAATGTTTAGCGACGAAGAAGGTAGCTTAACCCGCGAAGACCCGCAACAGCCGAACCTAGATTTAGGCGCAGAAATTAAAGTCGTTAGAATTAACGATAAACAAGGGGTAAAATAATGTTAAAAGACGGATTAGAACTTTTATTCGGTAAGCTTTCTGTAAAACAGGAACATATAGCCGATAATAAAGCCCTTATAGCGCATAAAGATGCTAAAGTTATTGACCTTGAAGAATTCGGGGCTAAACCTAGACGTATCGAAACAACTCAAAACATGGCTAATGTAGTCGGGTTTTGTGATTATGTTAAAGACTTCGCGCAAGATAATACTAAAATATTCGCATCTATTAAAAATAGAAGTGTTTTAGCTGTTATAGATTACCACGGTAAAGAAGACCCTTCTTTCTGCGACCATAACGTTAAGATCTCTTTCGACTTGGACGACGATTTTATAGCATGGGAACGAATAGACGGTAATTTCCTATCGCAATCGGATTTAGTGGCTTTTCTGTTAGATTATGCCGACGACTTTTTAACACCCAGTAAAGCCGACATATTAGAAATAGTAGGTAATATTAAAGCTGTTAAAAAAGCCGATATAGACAGCCAAGTAGGAAACTATGACATAAACAAGGTTGTAAATAGTTCTACTAAAATTAGTAGCGGAAAAGGTGACATTCCCGACGTGTTTACTCTAAAGCTTCCGGTATTAGAAGGCTTCGATAAGTACGAAGTTAATTTTAGGCTAGCTATTAAAATGCACCATGACGACATAGGCTTTTCTATTCGCCTTATACGTCCTCATAAGCTGATAGAAGGGGCTTTTAACCACGCATGTAGCGACATCGTAGAACTATCCGGGAAAGATATATACGGATTTACAAAAGAAGAAGGCAAGTAAAATGGATAAAAAATTAGACCGATATAAAAAACTATATGCTGTTAGGAAACGTAGCTTAACTTTTGACTGGAAAGATAGACGTAGCAAAATTGCGCTATCCGACGATGATACTGGTTACTGTACGCAGGAAAGATTTGCGGCAATGGTAGGACTATCACTACCGGGCTACCGTCAATTAGAAACCGGCGTATATAATCCTACGGAAGAAACTTTCTGCCGGGTGTTAGCAATGTTCGACGACTTCGAAGTCTAATTTATCCATTACCCCCGAAAAAAGGTAGAATTTGTTTCTACTTTTTTTTTAGTGTATTGTATGGCTACATTAAAAATAATAATTTAAGGAAATAATAAAAAATGAAAAAGATTAAAAGTTCTAAAGAATTCATAGACCATTGTATAAAAAATAAACTGGGTGTATCCGTATTCCTAACTAATGGCGTAAGGCTCGTAGGACGCATTACATGGCGCGACCTTGATTTAGATGTCCCTTGCATAGGCCTATTGAAAGATGAAGACATGCAGTTAGTTAATTTGTTCCAAATAAGTAGTATATTACCGCGTGTAGTTAATCATGGTAATAATGGAAATTCATTTAATAACTAAATTTTAAATATAGAAATAAAACGGTCGTCTTTTAGGCGGCTTTTTTATATTTTTAGATTGTGTATAACCTGTTAGTAAGTGCCTAGTTATCCACAACTTGAAGTAAAACACTAAAGTTATAAACATTCCCGCACAACTTATTAAACAGTAATACACATACTAAAAATGACCATAAGTATATATTACACAACGATAAAAAAAAGTTATCCACAGAGTTATTCGACCTCTACATACTACTACTAAAAATATATTTTAAATATATTATAGTAAGAAGAAAGGAAGAATAACTTTTCAGTACATAAAAGCCACACACCTAAAAAAACTTTTAGAAAAAACTTTACAACATAAATATTAAATGGTTATTATATTTTATATTAAAAATAATAATAAATTGGAAGTTAAATAAATGAAGAAAACTGACAAGTATATTAGACGAATGCTAGTAGCTATTGTAATCGTTTTTATTATTACTGCGCCTTATGCGTGGTGGGATAAAGCTAAAGAAGATCGCGATAGATATAAAGCTATGTACGAAGCAACTCAATCCGAATCTAAAGACGGGGATAGCAAGTGCGAATTATTGCTACCGCCGATAGTAGGTTAAGACTTTGACCCGGCCGTATGAAAAATACGACGCCGTGAAGGTCGTAGGGATAGACCGCCTACTATGTGTTTTAGATGTAGTGCCGGATTATCAGGCGCAGGGGTGGATAGTTTTTGCGGAAGACGTAGAAACACAACAGAAAATGCAATTTAGATCAGTATTATGTAAGTTCGTATGTATTGGACAGCTTGAATTATTCGAAAAAAACGAGGAATAAATAAAATGTTAAAAGAAGTTATTAAATATGATGTCGAAGAAGCCGTTATAGCGGAAATTAAGGCAAAAAGTAAAGATCTACAGGTAACTAATCCTACAGAACGAAAAGAAGTAGCTAAGCATATTTCGCAGTTAGTGTCATTTCGTACAACTGTAGAAAATCGACGCAAGGAATTAAAAAAAGATGCGCTAGAATACGGAAAACGAGTAGATACGGAAGCTAACCGTATTAAAGGCGTAATACTTGAAGTTGAATCACCTTTAAAGGCTTTAAAAGAAGCTTACGATGCGAAGAAAAAGGCCGAAAAAGAAGAAAAAGAACGCATCGAAGCGGAGCGCGTAAGTTCTATTCAGAATAAAATATCATATCTTAAAGGTTTAATTCCTAATGCGGTTAGTCAGAGTATCGACGAATTGACCGAAATTATTACTTCTATGAAAAGCTACACGGTAACTAAAGGTATTTTTCAGGAATTTACCGACGAAGCTACCATCGTTATGACCGAAACGCTTTCTAAATTAGAAGAAATGTTAGCCGGAAAGGTTGCGCAGAAAGCCGAAGAAGTCCGTATAGCGCACGAAGCTAAGGAATTAGAAGCGAAACGTATAGAACAGGCCGAAGAGCAAGCGGAAAGAGATGCTAAAGACAAGGCCGAGCGCGACGCATTCGAAGCCGAAAAGAAAGTATTCGAAGAAGAAAAGGCATTAGCCGCAAAAAAGGCCAAGGCCGAAAAGGAAGCATTATCTACGGCGCGGGCTGTAGAAGAAGCCTTAAAAAAGTCCGAGGCTATAGCGCCTATACCACCCGTAGAAGTAGTAGGCGAAGCCGTTTCTGTGCCTACGCCTAAATTGGAAATAGCGCAGGAAATCCGCCCTAGCTTCGAGAAAACTAAAGAGGAAGTTATTAGATTTTTCGAAGAATGTGTTTTCGACTTACGACATGTTACGGATTATAGCGAAATAGCGGTAATAGCTGATGATATAACTAATCATGGTTTTAAGGTTAAAGATTTATGCTTAAAAATGGAGGGTAAATAAAATGTGCGAAAATAAAGAACACGAATTCGAACCCTGTAAAGGTTGCCGCGGAAGCGGTGACGTGACCGAGTGGACTACAGACGCATATACAGGCGAAAGCGAAAGCAATAGCCTTCCTTGTATGATGTGTTGCGGTACTGGTAACGCTTTATATTTTCAACCGGAAGAAGAGGTCGTAGAAAATGCAAAAAAATAAACCATGGTATCCGGCGAACGAAACAATAAGCGACGAGCTAAAAGAGATAGCCTCCGAACTACGCAAAAAGGCTAATTGGTGGGATTATACTTCTACAGTTCAGAAAATGGCCGAACATGTAACAGAACTAGAAGGGCTTGAAGGCGAAGAGGCATTACAAAAAGCCAGTAAGTTAATCTATTCAAGAAGAAAGCATAAGTAAATGTACGACGACGAACACACTTACACATATTCTAGTAGTGGATATGGGTATAGACGAAACAGTAGCCCGCAGGAAAAAATTAAGGCAAAGCTACGGGAACAATTAGAACAAACTCACGGAAAATTTATTTGTGATACAGAATATTCCGTAAATCATAACAATGGTACGGCGGTACAATTCCGTAAGGCCGAAGTATTTAGAGGGGTATAAATGAAATTAAATGTATTAAGTTTATTTGACGGTATGAGTTGTGGAAGATTCGCACTAGAAGACGCAAGAATTAAGGTAGATAAGTATTATTCTAGCGAAATAGATAAATACGCTATTCAGGTTAGCGAAAACAACTTCCCGGATATTATCCGTTTGGGCGATGTTACAAAATGGCGAAAATGGGATTTAGACTGGGCGAGTATTGATTTGTTTATAGGTGGCTCGCCTTGTCAAGGGTTTAGCTTTGCGGGGAAACAATTAGCCTTCGACGACCCACGTAGCGCTCTATTTTTTACCTTTGTAGATATTCTTAACCATGTAAAAGAGTATAATCCTAACGTTAAATTTATGCTTGAAAATGTGCGTATGAAACAAGAATTTTTAGATGTAATAAGTGATCAAGTAGGCGTAGAACCAGTTAAGATAAATTCTAATTTAGTATCAGCACAAAATAGGATTCGTTATTACTGGGCTAACTGGGATTTTGAACAGCCGGAGGATAGAGGTATCTTTCTTAAAGATGTATTAGAAGGAAGTTCTAGCAAGGAAAAATCTCAAACTATTTTAGCAACTATATATAAAGAAAATGCTAAAAGTATGATTAAGCGTAATAAACAAGGGCTTTTAGTGCGTGATAAATCTAAATGCGTTCGTAGTGGTGGGCGTGGAAGTTATGATCGTCACGAATGGGATAGCGTAGACAAAGAACACCTTAGAAAAGTAACAGTATTAGAATGTGAAAGGCTACAAACCGTTCCAGATAATAGTACGGCAGGCGTTAGCAATACACAGCGCTATAAAATACTCGGCAACGGGTGGAATATGAAGACTATTAGCCATATATTTAAGGCATTAAAACAGCCGGGCCCGGATAGAAATTGCGGGAAAATAGCCGACGAAGTCAGTAGGGGCGATAATCATGTAATAGTAGCCGCCGCCAACAAGAAAGGCGATAAAATATTCGCAGGCGTTAGACATTGTTGCTATATAATGCAATCTCAAATGAATCGCGACGAAGATTTTATCGGGTGCGAAGAAGGTTTTATAGATAATAAATATAATTTCCTAGACAGGCTAGAAGCTTGGAAGATAGCAGAAAAGGCGGGGCAAATAAAATACCGTTGCGGTAGTGACACGGCCAACGGCGGAACTTTATATAGTGAGAATTTATGGTAATGGAAAAAGTATTTAAAGAAAAACCTAAAAAGACTCGCGGTTATACACCATCCCATCAAATAATGGTTAAAAAGCCGGGTAAATTTGCAATAAAAGACAAAAAACTACGTAGGTTAGTACAGCTAAACGAACTACCACAAAAGAAAGGGGTTTTTTATGAAAAAGTATAAGGAAATAAACGACTACCGCGTAGAAGTGCCTTTTAAAGGTGTCTATGTCTACCTAGTTAAGGCAACATCTAAAAAAGAAGCTAAAGAGATAGCCCGAAGCATAAGTAGCCCCTTAGATAATATGAACTGTTGCGACGAAAAGGCTTTCCTATGGAGTAGGTCGAAAGCATTTAAGGAAATATAAACTATGCTTAGTACCAGTAAAAATATATTTCGCCTAGAAAAGTGGAAACCGCAAAAAGACTGGAAGAAAATATTTCTAGCCAATGGAAGAAGACCAATTACCGACGAATATAGAAAAGAATTTATAAAAAAATCATTAGAAGGGGAAAAAATAGAAGGTGTCAGTAAAATAAAACATTAAATTAATGGCGCTTAATATAGAAGGATGTAACGTAAATTAAACAATAAAAAGGTAACATTATGAAAACAACATCTTTACAAACAGCAATTCTATGCATAGGCGTAGTTTCTTTTAGCTTTATCGGCTACTTTGCCATGTTCGAGCTAGAAGGCTGTAAAGGGCTAACTAGTGAAATGGCGAGTTTAGAAAAGGTTTCTACAGCACGTAACGGCGTTTCTATGTGTGGCGAGATACAACGCTACCAAAAACACGGCGCACTAGCTAGCGGCGAAACAACATTTTTTATGGATCTAAAACCTATAGAAATGTTTAAAGCCTTTAACGAACTACGTAAAGAGGTGATGTAATGAGTGAACTAAAAAAGAGTATAATAATTTTATCCGTAATATTGGCTATTGCTTGTGTATTTTCATTAACGGCATTAAGCCATCAGATAGGCATAGATTCCATGTTCTACGAAGTAAAAGTAGGGCAAGTTAACGGATTAAGTAAAACAATAGAAAGGAATTGTAGATAGTGTTTAAACAAACACCCGAACAAGTGCATATGGGAAAAGTGGCGGCGCTCGGGTGTATGGCGGGTATGTGTGGACTGCCGGCGCAAGTGCATCACATAAGCAACGGGACAACAGCAAAAAAGTCTAGCGATTTTGAAACAATCGGCTTATGTGAAGGCCACCATTTAGGAACAGATTGCAGTATCCATATGACGCCTAAAAAATTTATAGCTAGATACGGAACAGAAAAAGAGCTTTTACGTAAAGTAGAATTTAAACTAAAAAGAAGAATAAATAATTATGAAACAATATAAGCATACTCCAGTGTTCTACGCTGGGTGGTTTTTCGACATGTTTAATAAAGATCTTCGCGGAATGGCGTTAGGTTGGTTTATATTAATACGCCGTCCTAATATGTTCGACGATGTATATTCTAGTAGTGGACATAAAAAATACTTATACGCCCTGCTTGAACATGAATATACCCATATAACTAGACAGATACACTACGGCCGGTTTAAGTGGTTCTATAAATATATAACCGATGCAGGCTTCCATAAAAAAGAAGAAGAAATCGCAATATCCCGCGAAACACACTATAACAAGAAAGAATATTCGCAATAATTAGAAATTAGTAGAAGAGAACCATTCTATGTATAATAAATAATAATCAATTTAAAGGAGTTCATATTATGGCGTCAGAAAAAGGGAAAGTACTCATAACTATGGGTAGATTGTATAAGGTTAGTATAGATAATACTTCGCCATATATTCAAGCATACGGCAAGCCTAAACTTAGCATACAAGGCGGAACAGTAGACATTTACGGCGTAACTTTACCGGACGGAAGCCAGCCGGCGGCACTTGCTAATATGACGTTAGAGTCAAAAAACTCTAATAAAGGAGGCGAGCAAGGTTTTGGGACTGTCCCGGAATACATTGCAGTCGTAGAAAACACGGTTACGGTAACTAGTATTCTAGCAACCGGGCTAATTTTGGACAACTTAGGCGCTATTAGTTAAAAGGAGTTATCATGGGTATTTTTGAAGATGAAATTTTCGGCGTAGAACCATCGGGAACAAGTGGCGTTCCTGACGGCGGAGGGTTAAACTCCCTATTTCCTTCTAGCGCAGTATTGGCTTATGATTTTTCCGATAGTGTTTGTTATGCTAATTACGGCGATCTATCCTTACAAAATGTGATTACATCCCCGGCCGACATGGAAACACAAGCTACATACGACGGTACTATTAGTGCGGCGGAAAACTTCCAAAACGAGCTTAATAAATCTAACGCATATTTAGCCAAAGGAACTATCGGCGAGTTTATGGACATCACAAATAAGACAACGTTTATAAATAGTATGCATAAAGCCGGCGCTAATTGGGGCGTATCTGTACCATTTAGAACTGACAGTAATACCGATGTTACTAACGCATTGTTTACTACTGGCGGTGGTTCGGCCGGCGCTAATAATACCGGTAGAGTTGGGGCGGCTATATATAGAACTAGCGCTACTAATATTAGGGTTCAGATCCAAAACGGTAGCGGTTCGGCTTATGCATTAGAAGAAGACTTTACTATAATTGCGCTTCCTGCATGGAGTAAACATTTAGCTACGGTAGGCTTTAACGACACAGCGGGAACGCTAGACCTATACCTAGATGGAACTAAATATAGTAAGACAGGCGTATCTTTAGTTTCCCCTTCCGCTAGCGCATGTTTTTCCCCTAGATTTTTCTATGGTAGTGGTTCGGATGGTTTAGGCGTAGGTTCTCGCATGTATGGTGGTGCTATATTTAACGCCTCACCTGACAGCACTGTAGAAGCAGTTATACGCGCCGCATGGGAAACAGCTCATAGCGATGTTTACACAATATAATATCAATCAATAGAAAGTTAAAACAATGGCTAACCCAAAATTTATTTTTGAAATAGTAGAAGAAAAGCTTGTATCACGTAAGCGTGTTTTTGAAGTTCAGGCAGAAAACGAAGCTAACGCACTCTTAAAAATTCAAGATGAAATAAGTAAGAATGCGCACCAAGTAGGATATACAGCAGAACAGGAAGGTAGCT
>Ga0233413_10001157_pt1 | contig 11720 bp, 10 predicted proteins | sample Na_anoxic_6_MG_FD_189019 | JGI IMG/M metagenome (GOLD analysis project Ga0233413, IMG submission 189019) | Seawater microbial communities from Saanich Inlet, British Columbia, Canada - Na_anoxic_6_MG | ecosystem: Environmental > Aquatic > Marine > Inlet | place: Canada: British Columbia... | reverse complement strand
TATTCTTGATGAACTCAATCTTCCGATCAACATTCTCACGGGGATTCATGATATGGAAGTGTCGATTGATTCGACGCAATTTTCCGATTCATCCGGGCGTAAAAGAGGGTTTGGATCCAGTGCGGCGGTCTGTGCAGGATTAAGTTATTTGCGTTTCAAGCATCTTTACAATAAAGAGCCAAATCTAGCCGTGGAAGTGTACCCATACGCCTTGCAGATGCATCGAGATTTTCAAGGGGGAAAGGGGAGCGGATATGATGTGCTAGCCTCATTGATGGGAGGATCTCATCTCTTTATCGGTGGAGAACAGCCATCCTGGAAAAAAGCAAGCACACTACCGGACTTCTTTCTTGTTCAGGGTGACGAGCCTGTAGAAACACAGGGAGCCGTGACCAAGTTTCAAGCCTTTTTGCAGCAAAATTCTCAAGAAGGTGAAAGGTTTCTTGAAAAATCAAATCGTATCGTACAAGAATTTTGCGAAAATCCCACAAAGAAAGCTTTTGAGCAGGCAGTTGAATTAAATCACTGGTTGAGTAAAGAGATAAAGGTTATATCTGAGGGGACTCAACTAAGTGTTAAGCTTTCTCATTATCGTGAAATGGGATGCCCAGCTAAAGCATTGGGAGCTGGCGGAGAGATCGCCGTTGTTTGGGGTGAAGCATTACCATTAGAAAAAATTCAGATTTCAATGGAGGGAATCAAATGTCAGGAATAGCATGTGCCAAATTGATCCTTTTTGGAGAACATTCTGCCGTCAGTGGGTACCCTGCGATTGGATTGCCTTTGCCATTAATGATGAAAGTAACCCTCTCTTCAAGTGAGAGTGCAATAGGTGAATTGATTCCTCATCTGACTCGGCTTATTCCGGAATTGCAACAAGATTCACCCTATCGATTGGAAATCCAATCTGAAATCCCCACTGGAGTAGGACTTGGATCTTCCTCAGCTCTCTGTGTCGCGACGGTACGTGCTGCGTACGAATATATTGGAGAAGAAATCGAGCCGAAAAAGCTTTGGAAGATCGCGCATGAGATTGAGAAACAGTATCATGGGAAACCTTCCGGAATAGATACCGGAATTTCGGCTTATGAGAGTCTTGTATATTTTGAAAAGAAAGAAGAAGAACTTCCATCTCACAAAATATTAGAAAGAGCTTCCTTGCATCTTGTCATCGGGGCACTTCCCCGTGCAAACAACACAGAAGAATTGATTGAGCAAGTGCAAAGTCATGAGCGAAAGCAAGAAATCTTTGAAGCTCTTGGAAATCTTACAATGAATGCTGTGGAAAAAATCAATGACCCAGGATTTATTGGGGAGTGCGCGAATGAAGCGCAAGCTCTTCTTTCTCAGTTTGCTCTTTCAACCCCTGAATTGGATCAAATTCTCAAGTTTGGTAATTCCTGTGGAGCTTTCGGTGGTAAATTGAGCGGAGCCGGCGGAGGCGGAGCGTATTTTCTAGTAGCAGGAAATCAGGAGCATGCAGAAGAAATAGCGAGAGCTCTTTCCAACCATATCATTGACCAGAAAATCCCTTCCGCATTGCGTCCAATGCCATTTCAATTTCAACGAAAAGCAGCACTCAGATAAATTCTAAGCGAGGTTTGGGTAGCAATTTGGATCTAAGAGAAAGTTGTTTAGGAATCGAATCTTCGGCAGGCAGCAATACCGTAACTACTGCTTGTGAAAGAATCGACGCGCCTGTCGATGCTGAGGCCTGATTCGTAATAGCCTCCAACAAATACATGTTGGTCATCGATCTCCTCTTGACAGCGAGTATAGATTTGTGGCCTCCAGCCAAACATATATCTATCTTCACTTACATGATTCATAAAACAGCAGATTGCCACTTCTAGCAAGTGAGGTAGTTGACATACACCTTCTGTTTTCTCTTGGATAAGAGCCTGTTGCTCTGCATAAGTCTTCATTTTGCTTTCTTCGATCATGCTGTTGGTCATTAACACCCAGTAAGACTCTTCTATTTCCTGGTCTCCATATACATCACTAACTTTATAGCATAACTTACTGAATTTGGATCCATATCCCATTTTTGGTTGTTCTGCAAGCTCTCTTAGTTGATTCAGCGTGAGGCCTTTTGGCATCAATAAAAGAGAACAGTCAGGAGCTTCCTCTCTCACCTTTAACTTTTCTTGTAGATTTGTTGTAATTTCAATAATACCCTCGGGTATGGGAGGGCAATCTTTAATCTCCAATCCGTAATATTTTTCCCAGGCTTTGTGACCAAAAATTTTCAAACCGGCAGGTGTCGGAGTAAGATCTCTCCATAAGCGACAGACTCCTCTTGAGGTACTACTATCAATCTCTTCCAGATTGCGTAAAATTGTAGTTGTTAATTCTTGTGGCAGATCGTGGATAGTAAAACTTGCTTCCCTCGCGGTACTTGATGCAGATTGGGCCGTTGCTAACCGTAAATCAGAATGAACACTCATTGTAAAACCTTAATAAATAAAATTTCTAAGATATTGTAATTTAATGATGTATACATTTTAATGTGATTGATGATTTTTTAAAAGTATTAAAATTAGTTCGTTTTATGTGTGGGTTCGGTTTTCATCATTTAATCTTGACTGTTATGAAATTAATTGATTTTATGAGGTTTAAAAATAAATAGTTTGATTGATGGGCGCCCCTATTCATTTAAAGGAATTGGATTTATCTCCTTCCGGTCTTTTCCCGGATAATGTAGGCGCTGCTGATGATGAGAAATGCCTTATTATTTCAAAACTCTTTCAAGAAGCTGTCGCTTTCAGTGAGACACCATTGAACACTCAGTATGTTTTAGAGCGGAATGCGGTCTATTGCTACAAGTTCCTTTCAAAGAAAACGAATATCCCACCGTCTCATGCAAATCATGGGGGATCCTATTTACATCAACTAGGTGTTTCTGCAGAGACGATAAAAAAATATTATTCCTATCGTTTAAGTGAAGAAGACGGGGAAGAGATGCAGATTCCCTTGCAAGAGGCTGATCCACCTCTCCCTCACTCTCAATTTACGGGAGTATGAACAGCTCTCTGTTGTTAATTCTTCCGGAATTTTTTGATCACGACGGGAAGCAGTGCAAAAATCCCTAACGCTACCAAAGCAATCTTGATATCGTTGTTAAAAATGGCATCGATCGATAATTCATTCCCTGCATCCAAAATCGCACCCAGACCGGTTCCTGCCTGCGTAAACACAAATGCCCCGGGAATAATTCCCACAAATGTGGTCCAGGCAAAGGTTTGTAAGCTAACTCCAAAGAATGCAGGGGCAATATTGACCAACCAAAATGGAAAAATGGGAACCAACCGCAAAAACAGCAGATAACTCCATCCGTTTTCCTGAAATCCGGCTCGCATTTTGTCCAGCATGCCTCCTGCTTTTTCTCTCATTACACCACCTAGTGCAGTACTCGCAGCGAGAAAAATACAAATGGCGCCGATTGTTGCTCCGGTTACCACATAAATCGTGCTATAGGGTTGAGGGAAAAGAAATCCTCCAAAGATCGAAAGAAAAAGTCCTCCGGGAATAGACAGCGCTGTCGAAATGGCATACACGATCATATACAGAATCGGAGCGGTTGAGGGATATTCATTCACAAGATCTTTCAATCGGCTCCGATGCTCTTTCAATGATTCAAAGGAAAGATATTCTCCTAAACCTGTAAAATAAGCGAGTCCCATGAGGCCAAGAATGATGATGAGAGGGATGAATTTCTTTATTGCTTTCATGACTTCCCGATCCATTTCTTGAGTGAAGGGAGAACCGTTTGTGTCAGCCACATATCGGCACATTTTCGAATAGCAAGGCTGTAAGTAGGGTATGGATGGATCAGTGACGCCAGTTTGCGCAAGGCAATCCCGCCTCGCATAGCTGTTGTGATTTGTGACAACATTTCACCGGCGCGAGGCGCTACGATTGTCGCACCAAGAATCTTGCTGCTCCATTTTTTTGTGACAATTTTTACAAATCCCTCTGTCCGTTCCGTCGTAATCGCTCGATCCAACTTATCGAAAGGAAACATGTAAACGGCGATCTTGCTTTCTCCAAAATCTTTTTTTGCTTGCTCTTCATTGAGTCCAACACTTGCTACTTCAGGATCCGTAAATGTGACTCGTGGAATCGCCTGCTTTCGATCTAATTTGAAACGTAATGGCCATGGGAGAAGTAAGTTTGTTAACACGGTCCGCGCTTCATTCTCCGCAACATGTGTGAAGATGGCATGTCCTGCCACATCACCCACTGCCCATACATTTTTTTGTGAGGTTCTCCCGTAATCATCAACACAGATTCCTCGATCATAAACTTTGATTCCAACATTCTTCAGATTTAAACTTCCCAGATTTGGACGCCGACCTACAGATACCAAAACATGGGATCCCGTAATGAATTGTCTCTGTTCAGTGTCATGATTTTGAATCTCCAAGCAAATTTCTCCCTCATTCATATCTGCTTGTAGTGTTTCATGATGCAAATAAAGCTCAATGCCTTCCTTGCGAAATTGTTCTTCCATGACGTCTTGAGTCATTTCCTCTTCTCGAGCGAGGATATGTTTGCCGTGCTGTAAAATTGTTACTTTTGACCCAAGGCGATGGAATGCCTGCGCAAGTTCGCTTCCAATCGGGCCTCCTCCAATCACAACAAGCTTTTTCGGAACTTCCGACAGATCGAAAATTGTCTCGTTTGTATGGTATGGAATCAAATCTAATCCTGGAATAGGAGGAATATAGGGGTGTGATCCGGTAGCAATGACAATTTGATCACCTGTGATCTGCCGTTCTTCACCATCACTCGTCACTACTTGTAAAGTATAGGGGTCTTGAAAAGACGCCATCCCTGTTAATGTCTCCACTCCCATTTTTCCGAGAGCTTCCGGATCTTCTTCATCAAGAATATGCTGGACGATATCTCGAGTTCGTTCCAGAGCGCCAGAACTTTCGAAACCAGCGATGTCATACAGAAGTCCATATTTTTTTCCGTGATGTATGGTGTGGCTTGCATGCGCAGCTGCAATGAGGGACTTGCTAGGGATACAACCAAAATTGGTGCAGTCACCTCCATAGGTTCCCTTTTCAATGAGAAGAACTTTCTTTCCGGCTTTAGCTGCCCCAATTGCAACAACTAGCCCCCCGGCTCCGGCACCAATAACTATAATCGGATAATCATATTTTAGTTTCATGATTCCCATTGTGCATTTTTAAGAATTAATTTGAATAGAGGCTCCGTTTTACAATTAATTTCTACTGCGGTATCCTTGGTCCTTCAATCAAAGGATTTACCTATGAATAAACAGAAAGAAACAGCGATTACTCCTACTCGTGAAGAAGACTATCCTGAATGGTACCAACAGGTGATAAAAGCCGCGGACCTCGCCGAAAACTCTCCGGTACGGGGTTGCATGGTAATAAAACCCTGGGGATACGGCGTTTGGGAAAACATGCAGCGTCAACTTGACGATATGATTAAAGACACAGGTCATGAAAACGCCTATTTTCCACTATTTATTCCTTTGAGCTTCCTGGAGAAAGAGGCTGCACATGTCGAAGGTTTTGCTAAAGAGTGCGCAGTTGTAACCCATCATCGACTTGAGGAAAAAGACGGTAAGCTTATCCCAACAGGAGAACTGGAAGAACCTTTGGTTATCAGACCTACTTCAGAAATGATTATTGGAGAGTCATTTTCACGTTGGGTGGAATCGTGGCGTGATCTTCCGTTGCTAGTGAATCAGTGGGCGAATGTGGTTCGGTGGGAGATGCGTCCTCGGATATTTCTTCGTACAACGGAGTTTCTTTGGCAGGAAGGGCATACGGTTCATGCGACAGAGGAAGAGGCGATTGAAGAGACTATGAAGATGCTCGAGGTGTATCGGTCATTTATGGAGGAAGTGTTGGCGCTATCTGTGATTCCGGGTGAGAAGTCAGAGGGTGAGCGATTTCCCGGTGCAGTGAATACCTACACTTGCGAGACAATGATGCAGGATCGGAAGGCTCTACAGGCGGGGACGTCTCATTATTTGGGGCAGAATTTTGCCAAGGCTTCCAATATTCAATTTAGCGATCAGAATGGCGATCTAAAGTATGCTTATACAACATCCTGGGGAACAACGACGAGGATGTTGGGTGGATTGATCATGTGTCATTCCGATGATGATGGTCTTCGATTGCCTCCGCGAGCAGCGCATAAGCAGGTTGTGATTTTGCCGGTTGTTCCGAAGCCTGTGATGCAATCCACTGTGTATTCTTTTTGTGATCAAGTAGCGGAGAGCTTGAAAAAGCTTCGCTATCATGATTACCGATTGGGTGTGACGGTGGATAAGAGGGAAAAGCGGGGTGGCGAAAAGAATTGGGAATGGATCAAGAAGGGGATTCCTCTCCGAATTGAGATTGGCCCGAGGGATATTGAGTCGAATTCTGTGATGGTCACGCGTCGAGATCGTGGGCATAAAGAGAAGGAAAAAGTATCTGTAGATGAACTCTCGACCTACATTTTGCGGGTTTTAGATGAAATGCAACAGGGTTATTTTGATCAAGCGAAAGCGATTCGTGAGGCAAACATTCGACGGGATTTAACAACTCTAGACGAGATGCGAGAGTACTTTACACCAAAGAATCCTGAGAAGCCGGAGATACATGGCGGCTTTGTTTTGGCGAAGTGGTGCGAGGATCCGGAGACAGAGTCTCTATTGGATGAAATGAAAGTGACGATACGTTGTCTTCCTATGGAACAGAGTGGAACGGAAGGGAAGTGCATACTGACCGGACGGCCGGCAACTCGCGATGCGATCTTTGCTAAAGCGTACTAGAAGCTCATCACTTTTCTGCTTTATTTTACAGGATATACAGGATAGTACAGGATATACAGGATAGGAAAGGGCAGTAATAGACCAAATAGTAAATTGTAGTGTTCGCCCTGAAATTATTTCACTTCTGATATTCCGATCTTATTGCATTTCTCTTCTATCCATTTCTAACTCGCCCTATCCTGTATATCCTGTCCTATCCTGTATATCCTGTAAAAATCAAACTGGTAGGGGTCTAATTTTAAAGTAGAATAAACGTTATCCTGTATATCTTGTTGCAATTATTTTACGAACAACCAGTTTTGATCCACGTGCAAATCTCGGAAAGCTTTGTCGGCCTTTTTCGGATTCCGCACATGATCCAAATCCCGCTCCAACTTCTGATCCAGCCTGAGCTTCAGCTTCTGCATTTCTTTCCAATTATTATCGGTAAAATTCTCAGGATTCTTGATATAGGCACTCAACTGCTCAGGTGTGACATTCAGCTCTTTCAGCATAGCTTCGATCTCTTGATCGAGAGAATTATTTCGAATTTCCAGTTCACGAACTTGAGAATCTAAATCTTTGTCTTGTTTTAACATAAATTATTTCCTCGATATTATTGATTCGGTATTATAACGTGAAATTTACTCGAAAGACAATAGTAATCTATGAAAACCTATATTATACAAGAACCTACCCGATTATCGGAATCTTTTCTATGGGAGCTCCAATATCGTGCCTATACAGAATTTGGACCCGAAGCATGGAGGGAAAAAGGGGTCCCTTTTTATGCCACAAGCAACCCCTTGATTGCTCAGCAATATGCATCGATGATTCTTGGCTATCTTCGTGACCTCAAAAAAACTTTTGATTTTGATCATCCTCTATATCTCTTTGATCTGGGTGCCGGTACAGGAAAACTAGCTTATCTGATTTTAAAAGAGTTATTACCCAATCTTAAGATGCTTTTTTCCGATCGAGTAAAGATTCGATATGTCATGACAGATGTTGTCGAAAAAAATATTCATTCATGGAAAGAACATCCCTATTTTCAGGAATATATGGATCAGAGTGTTCTTGATTTTGCCTACTATTATCATGCAGAACGAGAGAAGCCGATCAAACTATTACATTCAGATGAAGTGATCGAGAATACAGTGAATCCTGTTGTGCTGATTTGCAATTACTTCTTTGATACCATTCCACAGGATCTGTTTAGGATTGAAAAGAATCAATTGCAAGAAGGGAAAGTGATACTCTCAACAACTCGCATGTCTATTGAAGATGTTGACATTGAAGATCCGAGTATCATATCGGAACTTGAAATCGGTTATCTGTATGAACCGATTGAAGCTGAAGAGTATTATTCCAGTGAACCGGATTTGAACCAGTTGCTTAAGCGATATCAGGAATTATTTAGTGATGCGACATTTTTGTTTCCGTCGGAACCGATTCGGACTATTCGTCGTTTTGCGGAATTGAGTAAAGGGAGAGTTCTTCTGCTTGCAGGAGACCAGGGTTATGCGACAGAGCAGCAGGTGCGAAGATGGGAAGAGCCGAAAATAGCCTTTCATGCCAGCTTTTCAATGGAGGTAAGCTATCATGCACTTTCGGAGTATTTCAACCTTCAAGGGGGAATTGGACTGACGGATCCGCTTGCTGATCCCTTCTTCGTGAATTTTCTCGGAGTGCTGGGAGGTGAAGGGAAATATCCTGAAACACAATATGCCTTTCATGAACAGATTGAGGCATTTGGTTCAGGGGATTATAGTCGAATTCCTGTTGGAGAAGACCAGACGCTTGATTCCATGCTGTTGCGGATCAAATTGGGAAGATACGATCCGATTCTATTTTACGAATATTTTGAGAAGATCTTAAAGAGTGTGAATTCGTTGACAAAGGAGATGGAGGAAAAGTTGGTGTTGACGATTCATAAAGTTTGGGATCAATATTTTCCCACTTGTCATCAAGAGGGGGATTTCATCATGAATCTTGGGGTGCTACTTTTTCAAATGAGGCATTTTGAAGAGGCAAAATTGTTTTTTGAGCGCGCGATAGAAATAGGGGGTGATCAGCCACATTTACAGCAAAATCTTCTCAAGTGTGATTACATGATTCAGCAAGAGAACTCTTCATCCTCTTGAATAATGTGAAATTTGTGTTTATTCCATTGAAATTGCTATAATAGACCTCATTTAAATCAATTTTGACCCATGCAGGACCTTTTTAAATTATCAGCTTATCAATATGATCTCCCACCGGAGCTTATCGCGCAACATCCTTGTACGCCTAGGGATGCTTCTCGTTTAATGGTGATCGATCGTGCTTCCGGACAAATCACGGAAATGAAATATCGTGATCTAGCTGATTTCTTGGAAGAGGGAGACAGTTTGGTGTTTAATAATACCAAAGTGATTCCGGCAAGACTGTTTGGACACCGAGAAACGGGAGGAGCTGTCGAGATTTTTCTCTTAGAAAAAGCTGGAGTTGATTGTTGGAAAGTTCTTTGTAAACCTGCTCGTAAAGTGAAAGAAGGGGCGAAGATCACGTTTGGAGATGACTTTAGCTGCACTGTCATGCAGGAATTGGATGACGGAATGAGAGTTGTACAGTTTGAATATGAGGGAGATTTCGAAGAGGTTTTGGGGAGATACGGTGAGATGCCTCTGCCTCATTATATTCAACGACCGGAAGCTCAAGATTATGATATGGCTCGCTATCAAACAGTGTATGCAAAGAACTCGGGAGCTGTTGCCGCCCCTACTGCTGGATTGCATTTTACTCCGGAACTATTGGATTCTTTGCATACTGGAGGGATTGAGCAGACACATGTGACATTGCATGTTGGGTTAGGCACATTTCGACCTGTGCAAGTAGATGATATCCGAGAACATCGAATGCATAGCGAGAGGGTGATCATTGAACCTGAAGCTGCAGAGAGGTTGAATCGTCGTATTGAGGGGAAAAGACAGATTTGTGTCGGGACGACCTGTTGTCGTTCTTTGGAATCGGCTGCGAATGCGGAGGGTGTAATTCGTGCCGGAGAATTTGCCACGGATATATTTATCTATCCCGGATATCAGTTTCGGTATGTGAAGTCATTGTTGACCAATTTTCATTTACCGGGCTCGACACTGTTGATGTTGATTTCAGCGTTTGCCGGATATGAGTTGACGATGGAGGCTTATCACAAGGCGGTGAAGGATCGTTATCGATTTTTTTCTTATGGCGATGCTATGCTGATTTTGTAAGTTTACAAAAAAAGGAAAGTCTCGATGAGCAAAATTAATTTCATTTCGTTTCTTCTTTTAAATCTTTTTGCATTTCAGTTTTTAGGAGCGGTGCATCCCGAAGCACGAGATTACAATGCACCACTTACAGAAAATGAAAAAGCGAACATTCGTTACATCATCACAACATTGGCCAATACCTCAACGATAGGGCTTGCGTTTTATCAAAAGAAACTGCAGCAGGCAGGTAATAATGTGGATCATGTGCATCCCTTGAAGTTCTTGGGTTATATTTTTAGTGATCCAAAGTTGAAGTCAGATGTTCCTAGAATCGCCTCTATGCCTTGGAATCGTTTTGCAAATGATATGGGGGAGAGTTTGGGGAAAGCATATCAACGTGAGAATCTTAAACCTGAGTATATTCATGAGTTCGCAAAACAGATTGGTGTTCCTTACGAATCGATTCAGTCATATTTTCAACAAAGACAATGGGTATCTTTGATTCAAGCTCTTAGCGGGAGGTAACTTTGAAATTTGTCACACCTCTGTTTGATTTTACAGGATATACAGGATAATACAGGATACACAGGATAGGGCGGGCTAGAAGTAGATAGGAGAGAAACGCAACTGAATACCGATCTGTTTCACAAAATCCTAAATATACTCAGGTTTGAGATTATCACGGTCAACTCACATTGAGTTAACTTGTAAGATACTATTCTCTGGCGTTTCTCTCATACCCGTTTTTAGCCCGTCCTATCCTGTGTATCCTGTATTATCCTGTATATCCTGTAAAAACAAGTTAAGAAGTGGCGATTATCATAGCATTCCGTGTAGATCTCCACTTGTCAAACAGCCACGTTCCCTTTATAGTGAGGGTGATAGGAGGTGTATTCTCTAATGAGCTCAACCCCAGAGATTTACCGAATTGTAACAGCCTCATCCCTATTCGACGGTCATGATGCAGGGATCAATGTTTTCCGTCGGCTCTTCCAAAAAGCGGGGCTGGAAGTAATCCATATTGGTCATAATCGCAGCGTACAGCATCTCGTGAAAACTGCCATTCAAGAAGATGTGGACGCCGTTTGTGTAAGCTCCTATCAGGGAGGCCACATGGAATACTTCCGCTATCTAAGGGATTTGCTTAACGAAAATGGCGGAAGTCACATCAAGATTTTTGGTGGTGGTGGGGGTACCATTCTTCCAAAAGAAATTGAGGAGCTTCAAAACTACGGAATCACTCGCCTTTACCATGCAGAGGATGGGCGGAAGCTTGGTTTGCGCGGCATCATCAAAGATGCCATTTCCCGTATGGATAAAATTCACGAGGAAGAAACCTATTACCAAAGTATCCTAGATAAAATCAGGAAAGGAGAAACGCTCTCCGATCGTGAACTTTCCAAAGCAATTACATTTCTAGAGCAGGATCATCTCTCACCATCTTTGAGAGACTCCTTTGTCTCAACGATTGAAAAAGAGGGAAATCATCGGGCAGCAATTATCGGAGTAACAGGTCCCGGAGGCGCCGGAAAGAGTTCGCTTGTAGATGAACTCATACTACGCTACCTGTACACTTCGCCAAAAGGAAGGGTGGGTGTTCTAGCGTTTGATCCGACAAAAAAATCAACCGGAGGAGCTCTTTTAGGAGACCGTATTCGTATGAACTCGATCTATAAAGATCGGGTATTCTTGCGATCCATGGCAACTCG
>Ga0233413_10001156_pt1 | contig 11721 bp, 17 predicted proteins | sample Na_anoxic_6_MG_FD_189019 | JGI IMG/M metagenome (GOLD analysis project Ga0233413, IMG submission 189019) | Seawater microbial communities from Saanich Inlet, British Columbia, Canada - Na_anoxic_6_MG | ecosystem: Environmental > Aquatic > Marine > Inlet | place: Canada: British Columbia... | reverse complement strand
TTCCATATAAAGCACCCGTATGTTCAATTCTTTTTTTATAATTTATATGTTCTAAATAGGTTTCATCATTAAATCGTGTCGTGGCAATCGTTTTATTCATTATTTATCTTATTAATAAAGAAGTAAATATTAAATTCAATTTTTTATACTATTAAATGAACTATATTGAATGAACTATTTCACTTAACTATTCGGTTATATAAAATAGAGATTACTACACCAAAATACATTAAAACTACAATTAATGTTCCCGTATATCTCGTTTCATTATTGATTGGATAATTCATAGTGATTAAATATGGATCGATAATATTAATGAAATTTTTTTTACATAACTTATACTCTAAATGCGAAACAAAACAACCTTTTAAATAAATATATAATATCGTAAACATAAATAATACAAAGGTTAATATACATCCCATCCATAAAGGAGCAAATAAAAATACAAACATTGTCATATAAGGGAATGTATAATGCCACGATTTTATCATAAAAGCTAAATAATTCTTCGGGTATTTGGTCTTTCTAAGAAAATTATATATTGAATTCACCAAATATTTTCTACATTCTTTTCTATATGATTCGTTCAAGTATTTGTTCAAGTATTTGTTCATTACATTTAATAATGAAATTTTTTATTCATTATTAACATAACTGCGCTCTATAGTGCCTTTTTTTTAGTTCCTTTTTTTAAGTCATTATTTATAGATGGGTTTTATATCAATCACCAAGTGATATCTGTCCATATCACTTCTGTTTTCCACTCCATGTAATGTATTCACATTTGTAAACCATAAATAACCTGGTTCGAGATATTTTTCATGGAGAATTTGAGCATTCCATATATTATATCCTGGTGCCGGCTTCTGAACCGGATAACCTATTTGAAATTTTACATTTGGATTTGTTATGATAGGTAAATGTAAACGAATCACATTTCTACTTTTGAATACTTCTTCGTCTGTATGGAATTTTATTCTTCCTCTTTTTTTTAATTTCAATAAACGAACTAAATATACTTCTGTTGGCATCTCATCTAATATTTTTTTAATATAACTACAATTATTAATATATTTTGTATATTGGTATTTATTATTATTTTTCTCTCCAAAATCTGTATTTATTAAAAAAGATTGATCTTCTCCGTCATAACTTTTTAATGTTAGAGAAGTCCATTCATCTGTTTTTCCGTCTTTGCTTATCCAACTACTATCTTTTATTTTCTGTAAATCATTCTTCAGTAAATGTAAATCATATTTTATATTATTTATTTTATAATAATTATTATCAATCGGATAATATGGTATTAAATGATCTTTCCATAAGGGAGTTTTATCTAATAATATTTGTTTATTAAACATTTCTATTAAATTCATATTCATATTCTTATTATTTCTATTTCGCCAACTCATATATATATATAATTTATTTCTTATTTTTCTTATGTGAAGCAAACTATGGCTAAGTGTTTTTTCTTTTTTCTTTTTCTTTTTTCTTTTTTCTTTTTATTTAAAAAAATTATATTTAATACGATAATATCTCTCTACAAAATCTTTTTCTACTTGATTTAATCCTATTAATTTATAAATATCTATGTTGTTTGTTTTATACATTATGTTTGCCTCTGGTATTTTACTAAAATCAGGTATATATTCAAATACATACTTTTCCAAATAACGCATTCGATATCTTGTTGTCTCAAATAGAAATAATATTAATGTTGTAGAGAGAAATGATTGAATTAATTCCAGCTCTTCAACCGATTTATCTTTTATTATATAATTATCTCTCGCACCTATTCCATACTCACCTTCTTTATCTACATAAGGAAAACCATACATCTTATGAGCCATTATTATTTTCGCCTCTCCGTGATATATTAATTCTTCATTACTATATCTGAATTGTAATTCTGGAAATTTGTTTTTATTTATAATTGTGGTTTTTACATTTTTAAAAGGATGGTCGAGAGAAAAGATGTCTTTTAATTCAATCCCTTTTTTTGGCATGTTTGTTTTTATTACATTTATTTTCCCATATTGCTCTACCAAGGTTAAAAACTTGTTGACAATGGATGGAAAACAGAGTGGTATTGGACTATTTTCCTTTAAAATAAAATCTATATATGCCTTTTTTTGTTTGTCGTATAATTGTATTTTCTTTATTTCTTTTCCTTTATTTTCTCTCTTCGTTAAAAGAAAATAACACAATGGAGTTTGAACTTTATAGTTGAATAATTTATTTGTTTCACTTGAATTTAATGTATGTAACCTAGTTATTTCATATTTTAATAATAGCTCATATATACCCGCTTTATCTGGTTTCATCCATATGGATGGTATTAAAATATTCATCTGTCCATTCTCCTTTAAGAGAGAAATGTTTTTTTTAATGAATTGGGGCCATAATGTTTTTCCATCTTCTTTTTTATGCGTTATAGTATTTGTTGGCACTTTTTTAACACCGTCACAGTTATAAGGTGGGTTACCTATTATAAAATCAAATTTTAAATCCGTTTTCCATTCAATATAATCTTGATGATAAATATTTGCTTTTTTACCGAATTTGTTTTTAAGATGAACTATATTATCTTCATTTATTTCTACTAAGTAAATCATATTTGTTATTATGTGTTCTTTTCTCTCTTCATCATTAGGTATTTCTTTTTTGAGAGAATTAAATAAAATACAAAATAAACAAAAACTGAAATTCCCTCTACCTGTACCCGGATCTAACCATTTCATATCTTTATTTTTAAGATTCTCTATTGGTATCGTAGATAACATCTCTCTAATAAAATTATAAGGAGTATGTATCTCTCCGTATTTATTTTTTAAATCTTCATCATACAATATGTATTCAGGAAACTCTTTTTCTAAATTAATAGTATTTAAATGAGTATTTAAATGAGTATTTAAATTAATCTCTAATATAGACATTAATTTATATTTTTATTTATTTATTGAGCTTTTTACTTAGATAAGCATATAATTTATTGTTTTATTTCTTCTTTTTTGTTTTATTTCTTCTTTTTTGTTTTATTTCTTCTTTTCTCTCTATGTTTTCTTGTCTTGTCTTTACTTTTCATTTTGTTAGTTATGTTTTTTTCTTCTTTTATTATTAAATCCACGATATTTTGATAAAAACTACGGAAACCTTTCTTTTCTTTTTTCAGTTCTTCATAGGAAAACCATCTTATTTTTGCCTTTTCTAGAAGACCATTGTCTTTTTTATGTTTTATATGAGGTAAATAACGGGAAAAAAATTCGTAATTATTTTTGTAATAGGTGGGTAAATTCTCATCAAAATCCATTTTAAAAATATAGGTCGAATAAGATTGATATTTAATAGTTGCTATTTTGTGTTTTTTTACTCGCTTTCTCAGTTGTTCTGCTGAACCGAGAAAACCATTTATTTCTTCTGAACCTTCTCTCAAAGCCGTGTCAAAATGGGTTTCACCCTGTTCATGTCCTCCGCCAAAATCAGCCCATCCAGGTGTATCATCTAATTCATTTTCTTTTCCAAATAAAAAATAAACTTTATTGTTTTTTATTGCTATTGGTAGTATTCCACCTCCCATTTCTTATTATATTGTTATATTATTTTATCTACTAAATTTTTTATCTGTTTTTAATTTTTTATGTTTTAATTTTTTATGTTTTAATTTTTTATGTTTTAATTTTTTAATCAATTTCCACAAATATTTTCAGTCATCCATAATTTCCTTTTTAATGAAGGACAATTTTTTTGATAGTCGTTATCCAGTTCTGATTCAGAATCAGTATTTAATTCTAATTCTACATCATACAAATCTTGTTCTGGATAAATCAAAGTATGTCTATGTCTAGTTGGACTACAATGTAAAGGAGTATCGTGACTCGCCATACTATTCGTCTCCATATCCATCTCCTCATTAAGATTCCTGTTTGTATCTGTGTCTGTATTAATATCCCAATAAGTATTCCATAAATCTCGTGTATGATTCGTATTAGAATTTGAAATATATTCTCTTTGGTATATTTCTTCATATATACAATCTATTTCATTCGATAATTCTACTAGTTTGTCATTCATAGCATTTATAGTATTGTTATTCATAGCATTCATATTATTCATAACATTCATAATATTTCTATCATTCATAGCATTGTTACTGATAACCTTCATATTTTGATTCATATTTTGATTCATATTTTGATTCATATTTTGATTCATATTTTGATTCATATTTTGATTCGATAAATTGGGAAGAATGATCCAATACCAAGGATCATCATAAACTAGCTTGGCATCTTCATATGGATTTTCAATTTTATTTCTAAGATGAAAAGCAGTACTATTATTATACCACTCAGAGAAGTGGACAAATGCCATTTTAATCGGCTCTCCATATTTACCAGTCTTCATAATAATATCCACTTTTTCTACTTTTCCAATATCCAATCGTTCAAAAGTATTTACTATTTTACTAGTAGGAATATTATTGAAAATACGAGGAATACAAACGGAGAAAGACATTTTAATAATGATTATTAAGTTTTATATACTTATTTCATCTTAAGTATTTGAAGATCAATTTTTTTAGTATTTATTTTTAATTAATTCTGTTGATAAATTAATAGAATTAATTAAAATATATTTAATTATGAGTATAACTTTTTATGTTTTGAGTCTATAGAATTATTTAAATTTTTAAATTTTAGAATAAATTATTATAATCAATTAATCCTGAACTTCTAGTTCTTCTAATAGAAGGTTCAGATGATACAGTAGAAGACAAATTGCTTCTACTACTATTTCTACTACTATTATTACTATTATTTCTACTATTATTTCTACTATTATTTGTTTTGTTATTTAATTGAATAATTTCATTTGTTACTTCAGAAGAAATCTCTTGCTTGGAATTATTTCTTCGTTCTAGACGCGTGATTCTATCAGAATTTTGTTTGCTAATATTTTTCATATGATTTCTTTGTTCATAACGAAGTGTTCTATTTGATTGAGTATTCAGACCGGATGCCATTATATTCTCTATTGAAAATTTCTTTTTAAATTGATTTAATATATTAATAAATTACATCATAATCAGGGTTACAATAAATACTTATTAATACTTATTTGAAATCTATTTAAAACTACTACTAATAAGTATATAAGATGACAGATTATTTAAATGATATATGCTATAAAGATACAATTCCATTTATTCCTCCAGTAACTTGTGGAAAAGTTATTAAAGTGTATGATGGAGATACCATTACAATTGCTTCAAAATTACCATTTGAGGGTTGCCCATTATATAGATTTTCTGTAAGAGTTAATGGAATTGATTGTCCCGAAATGAGAACTAAAAATCCAAATGAAAAAGCATGTGCTAAGTTAGCCAAGACCAAGGTATATGATATGGTTTATAATAAAATTGTTCAATTAAAAAATGTAAAATTAGAGAAATATGGTCGAGTATTGGCTGATGTTTACTTGGATGATGTATCTGTAGGGGATTTATTATGTGAATGTAATTTGGCTGTAAAGTATGATGGCGGAACAAAACATACTCCAGACGATTGGTTAGAATATTATAATAGCAAGAATTTTACAACAACATAGTGAATAATATAAAATTATATTTTTTACAACAAAATAATATAATTTACCAAAGGTATTTATGGCTTAATATTTTTGGAGTATAATATCCATTACTTTTTTTAATTTCTTTGGAAATAGCTTTTTTTCTATTTTTTGTTCCAGAATGTCTAGAATAATAATTTTTCATCCTTTTTCGGGTATTATGGTTTTTATTTTTATATAATTTTAATTTAGTTCTATCTTTATATTGTTGATATCTTCTATCTCCGAAATGGAGTTTTTTTATTTTTTTAGTTTTTTTATTTTTTATATGTGCTGTGTATTTTTTTGGAAAGGGTCCTTTTTTTAATTCTATAATAGTTTCTTTCATATAATATAATATATTATATAAAATTTTTATATTTTAAGAATTTTTTTTTTAAGAATACATACATTCAAACATAAGAGCACAAGACCAATCCATATTATTTAATATTAAACGCCTACCATATTCATCATATAAGGTGATTCTTAATTTTTCTATATTCACCGGTCCAAAATATTGTCGACTTCTATTTACTTGTGTGGAAAATCCATCATCTTCCCCTGTTTGATAAAATCCATTTTGCTGAACGATTGTAGATATATTAATTCTAGCTAATATATTGTTATTGTTGATCGAATCCGCATAGGCTGATATATAATAGTTATTGACATTATTATTGTAATCATCAATCGCTACAAAAATATACGATGGACCCTTTGGAAAACATATTCCTTCAGAAATAATAGCCGCAGGTAATATAATATTTGTTCCATCTACTGTTCCAGCACCAGCCCAATATTTAATAATTCTATAACCTAATTGCCATCCAAGAAAAAAAGGCAATGGTTGATTATGTAACATATCACCATCTACATTGATTCCAAATGTTATTTGATAGGCTAATGCTTGAGTATTAATAAGGTTGGTTAAATCTGGGATAGGTATACCAGATACATCTAATGCGAATATACTTCGTCCACTAATAGAGTCTACTGTATATTTTAAATTAAAATTGGGATCACTTTGAATTGTCTCTGGTGACAATGGACCTGTTCCATTTGCTATATTCAGTTTTGTTGACGCATTTAAAGCGGCATTTATTGCCGATTCTAATAAACCTCCCCCTACACCAATTGAGGGGGTTGTTACAAATGTATTGTAATTACCATCAGGTATTTTAACTAATACACTATTCTTAAATAAATGGTTTCCAGGACCAAGGGGAGGTATGGGAACTCCAGTTAAATCCCAATCCACTCTAAAACAGTTATTCCCTTGACCTTGACTAATGGCATAAAATGACATTGGTAATTCGATAGATGCTAATCTCATATTAATTACATTTTCGAATTTATAGGGTAATGTTAAATGTTGGTCTGATGCGGATGTTTGGTAATAATTGGGTCTAAATTTAGAATCTATATTCAACGCTTTTTTGATAGTTCGATATTTTATTGGATTTATAATTCCTGGAGGAGCCCCTCCATCATTTCCAATATTTAATCCAGCTGTAGGGGGAGAACTATATGCTTCTTGTTTTTCCGCTTCTTTTACAATCACATAATGATCATTTACTTGATGAACCGTATTTTTTAAATCTTTAAAATGATCTCTTTCATTATGTAGATCTATACCTTTTGAAATTATTTGTTCCAATCTATGTGAAATCTTATTTAAAAAAGTATGGATTTTATTTTTTGTAATTATTTCAACTGAATCATCATCTACTAATTTTTTATATAATTTTTCTCTATTTGTTATTATATCTTCTTGGACATAAGGATATTCTAAAGATAATATTTCTTCTAATTCTGTGTCACTATAATCATTGATATTTATATTTAACAACTCCATATATAAAATTACAATGTTTTTTTTAAATTATAAATTACTTAATTCATTTCATTTCATTTCATTCACTTAGTAACAACAATTGATTTGATTCATTTTTTTAACTGTATTTATTAGTGAAATTGTATCGTTATGTTCCTCATTTTTATAAATACTTTTACATTCAGTAAAATAATTTGATTTCATAATATCACCAATAAACATTATTAATACCTCTTCTAAATTACCAGATGATTTACATGATATTTCTTTATATGTTATATTAATATCATCATTTTTGTTTATCCAATTATTTATTTCCTCTTTTGTTACCTGGTGTTCCAACTCCTTTTTATTGCCCAATAATAATATTGAATGTAAATGATCACAACTATTCTCCAATTTTATTATCTTTAACCATTTTTCTAAATTAGCAAATGAATCATGGTTTGACAAATCAAATATTATTATTACTCCACATAATATTCTAAAATACATTTTAATTATATTGTTAAATTTCTCTTGACCTGCTGTATCCCATAGTAGCACTTTTATTTTTTTATTATCTATTTCATATTTTTTTGTTGTAAAATCTACACCTATGGTAGATTTAATTAATAAATCGTTTTTATTATTAATATTATTAATCAAAGATGATTTCCCTACATTACTATCCCCTATTAATATTAATTTTAATCTATAATCAAAATCATCACTCATTTAAATAATATATTTATTTTATTTAACTAGTTTTATTTAACTAGTTTTATTCAATCCATTTCATCTAATAACATGATAGCCATCGCCGCATAATTATGTAAGTCGATTAATGTATCCTTCATCTTCTCATCGTTGACTAAAATAATTTGATTCTTTTCAATATTCTGTAACCTCTTAATTTTATCTCCCATTCTAACTAATACACCGATTGGACCATATTCCGCAAACGCATCTCCGTAATCTTGATTCTTTTTTTTAAATAATTCTAAACCCTCCTTTTGAACCTTTTCCATTTGTTCTATTCGATTTGCCATAATATTTAAATAAATTAAGAAATATTTAAATATTTTTAAAATACTTATGTTCTTCGTCTAACAGCACTTAAATTTCCTGCTTGACATGATGCTCCTACACGACCATTTGCGGTATGAGGTTTATAATACCAATTATTACTTTTTATAAAGGTCATTCTTATATTTGGTAAAAATATAGGAGAGTATCCGTTGGGTTGATAACTTCTTCCACTTCCATGTCTACTTATCACAAACTGACTCATTTATATATATTTTAGTTATTTTTTATTTTTATTTAAAATAAATTCTCTCAAGTGTTAAAGTAATATTTACTTTTAAAACCGTCATTCCTAGCATTCCGCTTATTTATTTTTAATAAAAATGGATTCAAATCGATTTAATTTGATTTAATTAAATTAAATTCGATTATCTCCTTCCGCCTCATCCACAATACGCTCTTCCCGAACCATAAATAGATGCCATATTAAACTTATTTGGCGTAAATAAAGGAATCCTATTTAAAGTTGACTGTTGATTATTTGATAAAGTTGACTGTTTATTATTTGATAAAGTAGTCGGTTGATAATTTGGTGTTTTATAAACAGGACTTCTTTTAAATGACATACAAATTTGTTGAGGCATTATATATTACTTCAAGAAATTCAATTTCTATTTCTAATTTGACTTCTATTTTTCTAAACATTGGGTTTTAGTTTTATTTATTATTTGTTTTACAGATGGAATATAATAGATACACGTTTTAACTAGTAAAACATAAACATGACCCTACTTTTCCTGATGCTGTTCCTGGTGCTGGTGCTGTTCCTGGTCTTACAATACCTAAAGACCTTGTTTTATTTCCTTTTACATTATTCGCTATAGCGATGGATTGAGCCGCTTGTTGACCAGCAGCTTCTTTAATTTGTGTTCCTAGAGTAGATACCGATTGAGTTCGTAAAGGACCCTTACCTTTTAATCTAGCTAAATATCGGGCATAACTACCATGTTTAACATCTACTCCTATTCCTCCTGGACGCTGTGAACCTGGACGCTCACGCGTAATGGAATATTTGGTCGAATTTCCATGTGATGGTACTACATTTATTTTTGAAATTTTTGAAATATTTAAATTAGCAGGTAAAGCGCGGTCACTCATTTGATTCCAATTTACTCCTGAATATATAGGATTTGTTGAAGGTTGTTGATACACACTTAAACTGCCAATATTCATTATATATTCAGATGCGGGAACACGGACTGTATTCCATATTCTTTTTTGAGTAATATCTAGATAAGAACCACTTGTATTACATGTCTCACAATAAGTATTACTACAACCTTTACATTGGATTACTCCATATACAATATCTCCTGCGCAACTACAATCAACTATAGTGGATGTGGCCATTAATATATATATTCTATTTATAATAAAATTGATTGTTAATAGAAGATTAATAATATTAATCAATCAATAAATTAATAAATGACTTCTAAACATATCATCCATTGTCCGTCTTGTTTTAAAACTTTAAAATTAAAGGAATGTTATGAAAAACATATATTTCAATGTCAACGATTACATGAAGAAAATACTCCTGCTCCCAACCAATTATATGAAATGATAAAATCTCTAACGGAAAAATATAATTCTGTTCAAAATGAATTGGAAAATTTAAAACGGAATAATCAAATTCAAAATAAAAAATTAAATATATTAGAATGGTTAAATAAACAAAATAAACCGCAAATCGTATGGTCAAAATATATTGATGAAATGAAAATTACATTATCCAATTTAGAACTGATTTTTGAAAAAGGATTGATTGATGGTGTCTTTGATATATTAATTCAATATTTACATTCTAATGATTCTAATGATTCTAATGATTCTAGTGAATCTAATGATTCTAATCATGTTATCAAGTGTTTTGAACAGAAAAAAAATATCATTTATGTGTTTGAGGAAGAATGGAAAATTATGAATAATAAAGCATTTGAAGATATATTTAAAATAATTTATCAAAAAATATTAACTTCCTTTGAAGAATATAGAATTGTCAACGAATCCAAAATGAATGATGACAATTTTCAAGTAGATTTTAATAACAATTTTATGACCATTCTTTGTGTAAATATTCCATTTGAGAGTAAATGTGTGCGTATTAAAAATAAATTGTTCAATGAATTGAAGGAAAACTTTACATCTATTATTGAATTTGAATTATAAAAAATAAGTATTGAAAAAAAAATTGAAGTACATTTTTTAATTTACTCTACTTCAATTCTAACAAGTAACAAAGACTTAAACTTTCGACAAATTAAAATGACATATTCAGTTTTCATCCCTCGTATCTTCGCTAATATTAGTGAAGCTCGTATTATTCAAATCTTTCATAATCTCTCTATTGGAGAGGTTGACCATGTGGATTTGCTACGCAAGACCGGTAATAATGGTCAACCATACAATATGGGCTTTGTTCATTTCAAGCAACTCTATGATAGTCCAAATGGCGGGTCTTTTCGTGCCGATGTAGAGAATGCCGAGAATAAAACCAAAATTGTGTATGATGACCCTTGGTTTTGGATTGTTCTTCCTTTCGAACAAAAGGAACCACAACAGCAGCAACAACAGCCACAAGAACAGTTCACTCAGCAGCAGCAACAGTTCATTCAGCAGCCGCAACAGTTCACTCCTCAACATATCCCAAATCAAGGTATGTGGATGATGACTGAATTCGGAATGCAATGGTGTTGGTATTATCCAACAATGGTTGGCGCTAATGGTGTGATGGATCATATGCTTCCTCCACATCATGCCGAAATTGGCTATGATTCTCATAGACAATATGATAATCGTAGGATGCCTAAAAATCGTCAACATGGCAACAATCGCAACAACAAGAACAATCGCAAGAGATTGGGTAGAGAAAATGCTCAATCAGAGCCTAAGGTAAGTGACCGTAATAACGATGTAAATGAACATCTGGAAGAAGGTGAAATCGATGAGGCAGATAGCATGTCCTAAATCACCAAAAAAAGATAAAAATATAAAAAATTTAAATGAGCCATCCGCTAAGGATAAAAATAAAAAGAGGGGGAAACCCTTTTTTTTCGTTCAAATTACAAATTAAATTGATTTACACCCTTGAAGATTTAAAACGCCGTTTTTTCAATATATTTATTCATAATATATATATTGAATGCCCTCACATAAAAGCGAAGATTATAAGATTACTGCTGTTAAATACTTTTTGGAAA
>Ga0233413_10001154_pt1 | contig 11727 bp, 11 predicted proteins | sample Na_anoxic_6_MG_FD_189019 | JGI IMG/M metagenome (GOLD analysis project Ga0233413, IMG submission 189019) | Seawater microbial communities from Saanich Inlet, British Columbia, Canada - Na_anoxic_6_MG | ecosystem: Environmental > Aquatic > Marine > Inlet | place: Canada: British Columbia... | reverse complement strand
GGTGTTAGTAAATAACGAAGCTGCCGAAGGTGTAGATGTGGATAAAGTTGTGGATAACTTTGGTGAGGCTATGAAGAATATCCTTAAGAATCAAGTCCTTACGAAGCATGACGATGGTGGACAACTTAGGATGAGTAGCATAGGTAAGCAAGAGAGATACCTGTGGTATAGACATAGACAATACAAGTCTGAGCAGATGACACCAGCTACGTTGATGAAGTTTCTATACGGTCATGCGACTGAGGAACTTGTACTTGCAATGGCTGCATTATCAGGACATGAAGTTACACATCAACAGCATAAGGCTGAGGTAAATGGAGTCAAAGGTTCAATGGATTGTCTAATTGATGGGATGTTGATGGATGTTAAGACAGCGTCACCCTTTGGATTTAAGAAGTTTAAAGAAGGTAAGCTTAGGGATGATGACCCGTTCGGTTATATTGACCAACTACGAGGCTATGCTGAGTCCCTAGGACACGATGAAGGTGGCTGGTTAGTGATTGATAAGGTAGGTGGACATCTATGTACTCACTTAGAGAGCTTCAAGTACGATGATTCTATCCGAGACCGTATCGATTACCTGAAATGTATGGTGAAGGATGAGCAAATCCCAGAGCAATGCTTCGATACTGTACCTGAAGGTAAGTCAGGGAACATGAAGTTAGCTATGGAGTGTAGTTACTGTATATATAAGAAGCATTGTTTCCCAGATGTTAAGGTGTTTGCCTACTCAACTGGACCTAGGTTCTTAGCTGATGTACAGAACTACCCTAAGGTGCCTGAGATTTATGATTACTTTGATGAGAAGTAGCTATGAATTTACTAACCCCTGTAAGATACGGTAAAGATGGACCTCTCTTTGATAGCGGTAATATAATGAAAATGGCACTAAATGATATCAACAATGGAATTAATTATTTCAAAAGAAGGAGTAAGAAGATGACAACAGAAGTAGAAGAAGCTAACACTATGATTAACAACTCTGTAGATAACTTAAGTAAGAACATAGACCGTTTAAACGATAAAGAGAGTGAGTTTATAAGTAATGCTAAGCGTATATCAACAGGGATTCGTAAGAACTCTGAATCATTAGCTACTGGTATAGGGCGTATTAAAAGCGCCGCTAGTTTAGATGAATTAGAGAAATATACCTTAATACTTGAAAGGTTCACAGGCGCTTTAGAGAAGCTAGAACTTATTCAACAACAAGGTAAGCTAGATAAAATAACACAAGCTCTAAAATAATGGTATAGTAAGAACTTTCGGGGGAGAGTAAAGTGAAAGTAACCTTTAATTTAGCACCAGTCGTAGCATCAAGACCTAGAGTAACTAGGTGGAGTACCTTCTTTCCTAAGAAGTATGCTCAATTCAAAGAAGATATGCTGGAGCTTACTAAGGATATTACTTACACACCCTCTAAGGAGCTTATATACGTCCAGATGACGTTCTACGTAGCTATGCCGAAGTCTTGGTCAAAGAAGAAGAAACTTGAGAAAGGTGGACAATTCTGTGACAACAACTGTGACATAGATAATTACTGTAAAGCAACGCTAGACTCCTTAGAAGGTGTGTACTTTGAGAATGATAAACAAGTAGCTATGATTAGAGCTATGAAGTATTACTCAGCCACCCCCCGTATTGAATATCAACAAACGGAGATAGTGAATGAATAAGAAAGAAGCTTGTGAAGCATTAGCAGAGGACTACGCAGATAAGGTAGCTAACACTGGAGGAAGCTACGATGATGCTTATGAACACTACCTAAGTAGATGTAAGAAGCGTAGTGAAGCAGACTTAATAGAACAACTAAAGATAGCAGGTCTGGATAAGTCTGGGTTTATCTTCTAGTTTAGTCTGAGTTAATAACCACCTAACCAAGAGCCTGACTTAGGCTTTTTAGACATCCAGTCTTTATGAGCAGCTTCATATGATTCATCGTCATACTCGTCTACTTCAGGGTCGAATTGATTTCTATCAGGCTTAATAGACCACCAATAGTCACCATAGTTATCATAACCCGCTTTCTCATGGTCTTCTTCTTGACTAAACCAACCTTCTATAGCACCCGCAGCATCCATTAACATTCCCATTAGTTGCAAAGCCCTTTAAGTTTACCAAGTAAAGCAGTAGACTGCGTCTCATCAAGACCAGCATTAAGCATAGCACTCTTCATCATATCAGTCTTAGAAGCGTCACTTGGTTTCTGAGATAACATACCATCAACCTCTTCATCTAAACCCTGAGTCATACCTTTCTTTTGATTAAAAGCAGCCTGAGCATTAGCACTTAACTCAGCTATATCTTCAGGTTTAATAGAGTTAAACATATCAGCAGACATTGAATCAAAGTTAGTAGCCCAAGTATCAATAGAGTCCTCTTCTTCAATAGCCATCTCAGCTTCAACCTCAGCATCGATATCAGTCATATCAAGCTTCTTTAAACGCTTAGCTCTATCTTCAGCTCTATCTTCAGCAGCCGCTAACGCTTCAGGTGTTCTACGTGACTCGATATCAGCCATCACTTCTTCAGTAGGTACTTGCTCGTCTTTAATGGTTATCTCACCATCCTTAATATCAACAGGACGCATAGATGTTTTAGTCTCAGGTCTTAAGCTACCATCACCATCTCTATTACCTGTAAGTCCTCTGTCTTGTGGCCCTACTTCTTGACCGTCAGCATAGATAAGGTTGTCATCTTCATCATAAACCTCCATATTATCCATCTCTGCGAGGAACTCTTGGTCAGTCTTAGGCTTTTCTACGTAAGACTTAGAGTCACCTGTCCAGTCACTAGGAGCTTCGTCAGGATTAGACTTAAAGTAAGAAGCCCATCTATCAGTACCAAACTCAGTACCACCTGTGTCAGTAATAGGGCCTGTGTTGTACAAATTACCTGCATCGACAGCCTGTATGAAGCGTTGTCTGTTTAATTCTTTTAATTGTTTGCTGGTCAATAATGAACCATCTGCGCCTCTTGCCATTGTTATTCTCCGTTATTAATCTTCTGGTTTACCGTATTGTGGGAATCCGAAGAAACCCGTGAATGTTCTTTCAAACCTTTCTTGCCATTTTAAATCATCTTGCATTAGAGGCTTAGCTACAATAGGAATACCTTTACCAAGTATCCATTTACCATAGTGTGTCTCTCCAGTATTCATATCAACAATACTAGGTCCCATAGGGAAGCCCTTCTTCATTGAGAACCACTGCTTATTAAACATACCTTCCATTATAGTCTTAGGTACAACAGAAGCTTTATTCATTAATGTATGTTGAGGATGTTGTACCCAATGAATAGGTTCAGCAATCTGTTTAGAGATTACCATTGATTCACCACCACCTAACTGTAGTTTACCTGAAGTGGCTCCACCCCAGAACTCACCTAAACCTTCCATAGTAGGTTCTTCATCAGAGAATAACTCAGACATCATCCACCACATACCTGAAGTGTAGAAGCCAGCCCTAGCAGCATAAGCAGCATACATATTCCAAGCTTGTACAATCTCTTTCTCTTGCTTACCCCACTTACCATCTCTAACTCTTTTAGCTACAGCTACAGAGACTTCAGGTAGTCCAGTAAATGTCTTACCTACAATCCTGATATTAGATATAGTCCAGTCAGGTGCAAACAATCCAAGGTTTAACCACCTACGTTTATTAGCAGGTAAGGATTGAGCTACCTTAGTAGCTATCTTACCTCTTAAAGTACCAGGTTTACGATAAGCATAGTCATATAGTCTAGTAGCAAAGTCATTCCAATCTAAAGAACCAAAGGCATCATTAGCAAACTCAGCAGCCTTCTTACCAGAAGTAACATCATCCATACCTTTAGACATTAACTTCTCTTTATGCTTAAGATATGTAGCTAGTTTATATCTATCGTGTAAAAACTCCCAAGTAACCTTATCAATAACACCAAAGGCTTTCTTACCTTGTACACCTACACCACCTAGCTTGTCTAAGAAGTCATCTAACTCAACCTTACCTGGGTTAACTAACTCTTGTCTCTTTACATTAACAATCTGTAGTCCAGACCTAATAGCTTCCATTGATGCTTCTTTAAACTGACCAGAGCCTAACTCAAAGTCTTTCCATGAGTGTTGACTACTTAGCTTACCTTTACCAAACATACCTTTAACGGCACCAGATAAACCTAATGAATATATACTAGACATAAACAAAGCTTGACCATGGAATAAAGAACCAAAGACAAAGACTCGCTTAAGAGAGTTATTTAATGAAAGTAAACCTTCCTTGAAATCATTAAAGCCACCTTCTCTACTTATCTCGAAGTGGTCATTAAGAATACTCTTAACATTAGTATGAACTTTATAACCATCTAAAGAAGGGTGGTCAAACTCAGAGTAATGAAGCAGCTCCTCTTTAGATAGGTGGCCTCCTTCCTTAAACTTATCAAACTCATCCTTAGTAAACATAGCAGGTAAAGGTTTATCTCTTGTACCTAAATCTAATTGTTTAAACTCACCTAGTAACTTCCTATTATGAATAGTCCGAGCCATCGCTTGAGTGTAGATTGATAATATCTGAGCAGGGTCATCAACTACAGCATAACCTCTATCCTTCAAGTTACCAATAGTACCGATAAGCTTACGTGGGATATTATGTACTGTACTTGAAGCACCTAGAATCTTAATCTTAGAAGCCTCAGCTCTAATTAACTCTTCCTTTTCCTTATTAGTTAAAGGTCTAACTGAACCATCAGGGTTAACTTTACCTCTAATAATATGAGAAGCATAGTTAGCTACTAATTGAGTACTTGATTCTTTACGATTAGAGGTCTTAAATAAACCTACATTAACACCTTGTCTAGCTAAGAAGTTATGCCAGTCACGCCATTGTTTAAGTAGAGCTATATCATCTTTATCTGTGAATCTACCTGTAGGTTTCTCTATTTCATCTAAGAACTGTAACCCTTTATCACCTGGGAATCTAGCTGTAATAGCATCACCTAAATCTTGACCTACAGTTTCTAAACCTTTAGCATAGACAGATAAACCTTCATGAGCCTTAGCTGCTTGAAGCCTAGCTTTAGCAACCTCTTGAGGAATCTTCATCTCAGTTAACTTTCTATAAGCTTTAGGTCCACCTAGTACAGCAGCAGCACCTAAGGCTGCCATATAAGGAGCATCGCTACCTTCAGTTAAAGCATAACCTGCCGTAGCTGCACCCAACATAGCCTTACCTTTATTATTCTCTAGCACTTGGGCTACTTTAGAAGTAGATACATCTTCAGGCACTACATCTTCTTTAGCTAATGCTTGTCTCTGAACTTCATAGTCAGGTGGTAAGAACTGCTTAGCTTCTTCGTATGCTCTAGCTTCCGCTTCAGCAGCTACTTCTGACTTATCAGCTGAAGACTTACGACTCTTGCGGTATTCTCTATCAACCTCATTAAAGGCCATCTGATTAGCTTCTACTTCTTTGTTAAAAGAGCCAGGTCTAGCACCATCATAAGGAGAAGCTTCATACGTTCTCCCTTCTTTGTTCTGTACAACATGAGCTTTCTCATGAGCCAGTTGGAATATATCAAACCCTGCTTTATTACTAATAGAGTTTATCTGACGAGGTGTAGCATTAGCTAACGTACCACCTTCATCTGTATGTTTATTTAAATCTTTAATTAATTGGTCGAAGGTTTCTTTAGTTTCCTTCTCACCCCAAATGATAGTTTGCTTACCTTCAGCATCAGCCCTAACAAAAGCTCCTTTACCATCCTTACCTTTTAAGTCAAAGCCAGCTTTAACTGCATCAGCTCTAGACATAATAGTGTAATCATTAGCTGTTAGCTGTGGGAATATACGTTGATTATGCTCATCCATAAGAGACTTAGCGAAGGTAGTAACTTCATCGTCATCTTTAGTTGTCATTATGTCATCTGTAAACTCTTGAGCATCTACTCTATCAGTACCTACATCATTACTTTTAGATACTTTACTTCCAGCTTTAACTGTTTGCTCAGGTATTAAACCTTTAGCAAAGACACCCATACCAGCAATTAAACCAAAAGCAGCACCGAACTCAGCACCTGATTGAACATCATCTGACTTAACTTTACCTTCATTGAGAGCTGAATAACTGGCTTCATAAGCTCCACCACCTATAGCACCTAATCCAACTGGAGTAGCTACTTTAGTTAGACCTCTAAGAGATTTAGGTTCAATCCTATTAATCTTATTCATAATAGTATTGAAAGCAGAAGCACCCTTAGCACCTTTACTAGCTAGACCAGCCCAGGCAGCTACAGATAAAGGTAAGTCTTTTAAGAACTCACCTGTAATAATACCAGTAGCGTGGATAGGATTATTAACAACACCTTGTAAGAACTCATAGACTCCTACATCTTCATTATCAACACCCCATCTATCATTAAAAGACTGACCTTCAGAATCAATAGGAGCATCTAGGTCGCCATCTACCATATCCTTAGCATAACCTAAGTCACGTTCAATCATTGCCTTACGCTCTTGTAGTTCCCTTGTAAGAGCTATCTCTTCATCAGTAAATCCTCTTACTTTACTTAAAGACTCTAAAGCTCCTAAGGTATCGTTAATACGACCCATACCGTAGTTAACAGAGTTCCTCTTAATATATAAGTCCTTCTCAGCTTCATCACCCATGAACTTAGAAGCTAATGCTCCTGTCAATCCAGAGGTAAACCATGAACCGAAGGTCTCATGTCCTCCGACTACACCTTCAGTAAAGCTAGGGTCAGAACCACCATAGAAGGCGTTATTAACTACATCCTCAGCTTGAGTAATAGCGTAGTTATTAGTTGGTTGTTTAGAGACTAGGCTCATTACTTAGTAGATTTCATCAGACGGTAGAGCTGTGCCTGTATCTTGTCTATTAACATCATCCCAGAAACCTTTACCTTGCTGCCATGCAGGAGCAGGGGCAACAGGTATCTGTGTACCACCTAAGTTAGGTTTATCACCCGCAGCTTCACCATTGAATAAGAAAGTACCATCCTTAGTAGCTGGAGCTGAAGTAGGTGCGTCAGGGTTAAACTTGTTATTAATAATATGAGTATTTCTAGCCTGTGCTAAAGAAGCTTCCATTGTCTTAATCTGCGCACCCGCTCCACCTTTATGTATCTTACGTAATAAGGCTTTAGCTTTAGCTTCAGTCATAGTAGCCCAGTCAACATCCTTAAGAGCCTCCTCATCGTGATTAACCTTTAACCAGTATGAAATAGCGCCTTGTTTCTTATTAATATCCCACCAGTTACCTAACTTAGGTACACGTTTCTGAGCAGCTTGTTCTTCCTGCTTAAGCTCTAAAGACTTGTTCTGTAGTTCTATTTGCTGAGCATAGGCTTGCTTACTTAATAAACTTAATTCATAGTCTTGGTTCTTCTTATTAAGGTCTTCCCATTTAGTAGGGTCAATAGCCTTAATCTGATTTAAAGCTGATTGTCTTCCTTCAGGTGTATCATAATCAGCACCTTGTAGAATAGAATTAACAGCTTCTTCCTTATTCTGGATACCAAGCATACCTCTAAAACCTGTACCTATAGTGTCCATAGAAGGTTGTAAGTCTGCCTGACTTAAATAAAACATACCATCTGGTGTAAATGCCATAATATTCTCCTAACTTAAATTAAAGCCAGCCATAGGTGCTTGGCCATATAACATACCACCAGTAGTAGCGCCTGTAGTAGATGTACCAAAGGTAGGGAAATAACCTGAACCCATGAAACCACCACCATTAGGTTGTTGTATTAAACCACTGAGCTGGTTAGCCATACCTAAAGCCGTGTTAGCTTGGGATGCACCTCGAGCTTGAGCAGCTTGTCCTGATAACGCAGCAGCTGTTCCTGCAATAGAACTCATACCAGTACCAATACCTCTACCTGTCTCAGCATACTTCTGAGGCATCTGACCAATAGTCTCAGCCATACCTAAATCAGTAGCTGCTCTGCCTCTATAAGTATCAATCAGACTTTGAGCCTTCTCTAAACCACCATACTGTGCTTGTAAATCTACTTGAGCTTGAGCCTTACGTAGAGCTTCTATCTGAGCAGCTCCACCACTTGAACCAAACATACCTTGGCCTAGTAATCTCTTCTCTAAATCTAATCTATCTTTCTCTTGGTCAGGTGCATAAAGAGCCTTCTGCTGTTCATAGAACTTCTGACCAGCTGCATAAGGGTCTGCTTCCATACCAGCAATATAACCACGTTGGTCTTTAGCTCCCTGCATAGCAAGGTCATACTCAGACTGCCAAGGTTGAGATAAAGACATATCAAGCTGTCTGCCTTCTTCATCATATTCAGCTTCACCGAAGGCACCTTTAACATCCCAAGGTAATGACCTTTGATAAGCTAGCTCAGCCTCCCTTGAAGCTGCATCCGAAGCTGCTGCTTGTGACTTCCTTGCACTTCTTTGACCAAGTAAACTAATACCTCCGCCTATGGCACTTCCTATATCAGGCATGACTTACCTCCTTCTTTAATTCATCCACACTCTCGATGTAACTTCTCCAAATACTTACTGACATATCTCTACCCCATTGACGACCACCTATCAAGGTAGCACATAAAACAAATAGTTGATAGAGTTCAGCTCTCAGCATATAAGCTTTATCAACATCATTAACTTCTTTCTCTTTCTCAAAGACATTAGCTGTATGCCACTTGAGTATTATATTCTGCATCATAGGAGCTATATCTCTTTGATTAACTGCATAGAAGGGATTCATAGGCATATCTACCATTAAGAATGTAAACACATCATTAATCTCTTCATCCTTTAATTCATTATCTTTATCAATTAAGTCATCCCATAAGTGAATAGCTTTAATCATATCTAAACAAAACACTATAGCATTAGAGTTTCCTATTAACCAGTAGTTAAGGTTCTCTTTAAATGTAGGTAATTGTTCATCTAGGTCTTTCATTTAAGCTGTTCTCTTCCACATATATACAGTGATATATGGGTTCATAATGCTGTGTGATGAACCACTACCCGTAGACGAAGTAGTCATACTTTGACTAGCTCCCGTGCCTGATGCGTAAGTGTTATTAGCGCCTAGTAAGTTAGTACCATAATCATTACCACCAGAGTATTCACCAGCCGCCCAGTTATGATTATGTGACGGCATTTCAGCTGTTGTTAATGTATGTGTTTTAGCACCACCAGTTTCTTCAACAGTATCAAAGTCTGTATCACCAGTATCAACACCCATTATCATTTTACCTGCTGCAAATGAGACCCATGTAGTGCCACCGATAACCGCTACAACGGCTGCTGAATTAGCATAAGCGGTAACAGTAGTAAAAATAGCTCCTACTGGATAAACAGCTGACAAATCAACTGCTGCAACTGCTGTAGTTACGTATGCTGTAGTGGCTACCTGTGTAGTGTTAGTTCCAGCTGTAGCTGTAGTAGCACTAAACGATTCAGTGGCTGAACCATTGACATCAGCCTTTGTATTAACAGCGGTTTGAACAGTTGTAAATTCTGTATTAAAGTCTGCACCTGATATTACTTTAGCTGAGTCTGAATCCGATAAGGCATCCTTACCAGACCATGCAACGGCAATAGTATAATTACTCATCGTATTTTTCCTTCTTTATATAATAATGTTAAGTCTTGTAATGAAGCTGTATAACCAGCCGTCTCAGCACTCATTTCTAATTGTAAGAACTTAGCGCTTCCTGATAAAGGTATATTGTATTCTCTTAAACCATAGATAGGGGCATACTTAGCAGCACCAAATAATGATGTAGAAGCTCCCCATAAAGCAGAAGTACCTGATGATGTAGGATTAAGTGTAAAGCCAAGTGAAAGTGAAGGTGTAACACTAAAGTCTTTGTACCATTGTAAGCCGACATTAGTTCCTGGTCCACCGCTGATAACTGCTTTAAGTTTCTTTAATAAAGAAGCTATAACTGAATTACCTAAGTCAATCCATATAGTTTTAAACTTACCGTTATAAGGAATTGAAGTATAAGTACCACCGCTTACATAAGTTTTATCATAGTAGCCTTCATAGGTAGCAATAGAGCCTGCTTCCTGACCAACCAAGAAGCCTTGAGTTGCAGAGTAGAACAAAGAAGTCGGAGACCTCTCACCTGAGAAAGACCAAGTAGTAATACGAGGAGCATCATTAGGTGTCTTATGTTTAATGTCAAAGACATAAGTAATACCTAGAGTAACAAAAGTAACAACCAGTACACCTTCACTTTCAATATAAACAGACTTAATATTACTATCAGAAGCAATGTTTCTAACGATAGTATCTTTAATGTTTAGAGATAGGTCTGTTAAAGGTAGCTTATCTTTCTCAGTAGTTCTGAATAATGAACGTAAGCCAGTATCTGACATGAACATTAAGTCATCACCTACAGCAACAACAGAATCTCTTGACACACAACCAACACCACGGATAACTTCATCTAACACCATAGTAGAGGGGTCAGTAGGTCCATTATAGATAACAATGTTATGTCTTCCAAAGATGACTAACTTACCATAGAAAGGAGCGACAGATACAATCTCATCACTATCCCATACTGTATGTAAATCAATATAACCAGCAGCACCCGAACCCCACTTATGAGCGTTCAATGTATCTGAATATAAAAGAGTTCCTTTGTCTTGCGCACAGCCACCAACCCACATTCTTCCGTAGAACGCCATGCCACAGCTTGGATTCATTACAGTAATAAGAGAAGCAGCTGTAGCGTTATAACCAGATGTTGAGCTAATAGGAAGCCAAGTACCAGAATCAAACTCCATCATCTCATGAGCAGCTTGCATACAATAAAGCTCATCTCTAAGAGGAGATATCTCCCAATCAGAAGCAGTCCCACTAGGAACAGCATAAACATTTGTCCAAGGAGCGTCAGGTGTTGTAAAGTCAACCGTGTACATATTAGTACCTACACCTGCTACAACTACACCAGCTTCATTCTCACCTATAGAACCAATAGGTAACGTAGTAGCTAAGACTTTCTGCTTAAATCCTTTTCTAAAAGAGATACGACCTGACTCTCTAAGTACAATATTCTCAGCAGCGGTTAGCCAACTAGAATCTAAAGTAGTAGGATTTGATTGAGTATTAAGCCCATTAACACCAATGTTGTTAAGTGGCTTATATGATAATTGCTTAGCCATTAACGGTTATTATGTTGATAATTACTTGAAACGTACCAATCAGTTTCATACTCAGTATTACCACTATCTACCATAACAGCTTGAGATAAAGATTGAGCAACTTCAGCAGCAACTACACTAGTTTGTGTACCACCATCTTCACCACGCTCAGCAATAGCTCTAGCCCACGCACCTAAGATAACAGGTTTATCTGGTAACTTAAGTGAAGTAGAAGCAGTCTTCAACTCATCCTGATACTTAACCATATCGAATGAAAGAGTATGAACAGCTGAAGGTATAGGCTCTAAGTCAATCTTTAGATTGTTAGAAGAGTCAGAACCTCTGAATGAATAGTATAAAGGGTAGCCATTAGCGGTAGTAGGATACATAACTGAGTTCATGTACTGCCTAGACACTTGAGTTAGACGTTGACCGTCTGTTTGATTAACAACATCAAGTATCTTAATCTCTTGACCTGAAGCTAAGTTATAGTTTCTAGTACCAGCTACAGTTGAAATATCTACAGTTTCACGTAGGATTAACCAGTCGTGATATGATTCGATGTTACGTTTAGAGTCGTTAATCAGTGAGCCAATAACCTTTTGATA
>Ga0233413_10001153_pt1 | contig 11745 bp, 8 predicted proteins | sample Na_anoxic_6_MG_FD_189019 | JGI IMG/M metagenome (GOLD analysis project Ga0233413, IMG submission 189019) | Seawater microbial communities from Saanich Inlet, British Columbia, Canada - Na_anoxic_6_MG | ecosystem: Environmental > Aquatic > Marine > Inlet | place: Canada: British Columbia... | reverse complement strand
GATTGTTAAGAAAATTTTTAATGAGTGTAATACAGGGGGACCGCCTGTGCATAAGCCTGTGCAAAACGGCTAAAAAACTGTGGACAAATGGAGAGAAAAACTGCTGTCCGGCAGGGTGATTATGATAAATTCCTTTTTATTTCCTGTATAAAAGGATTATTTTTTTAGAAAAAGCGGAATTTATGATGGTATTATGTGTGTAACGGCATCGGGAGGATTATGATGGAAAACTGGATAAATTTTACTAGTAAAAAAGCACAATCTGATAATGCAGAATTTATATTCCCGCGGAAGGTTTCAGGGTTTCTTAAAACTGACTTCGGAATAATGCTTGATTTAGAATGCAGTAGCTTTGCGACGAAAATTCAAAAATCATTCGGATACACTTTTCCAAGATTCATTGATAAGGGTATTGCGGATGGGATAAAGATAAGTATTGAAGCGGTCGGGGATTTTGCTTTTAGGATAAGATATTCTAAATCCGGGATTATAGATAATGATACTTTGATGGCTCCGCATGTTCCCATGGGTAAATCCAGCAGAATATCTGAAACTGAAGAATGTTTGATTATTTCTCTGGCAAAGGCAGAACTCGAGATAGGGAAGAAACCTTTCTATATGAGTTTTCGGGATGCATGGGGAAAAACCCTGCTGGAAATCCCGGGTATAGATACGGCTCATCCAAACGCATCCGGCGCCGGTGGATTTGCATCATTAAAGGATTTTTTCCCTTTCGGGCTTAGCGACGGATTCAGCACTTTCACTTCAAAATTGAAGCTCAATGAAAAAATATATGGCCTTGGGGAAAAATTCGTCGGAATAGACCGCAGGGGCCAGCACCTTGAATCTATTCAACAGGACTGTGCCGGTAATGAAGGTGCACGGACATATAAGAATGTTCCATTCTATATGAGCACTGGGGGTTATGGGGTATTTGTAAACTCCGCTTATCTGATGGATTTTGATATAGGCTCAAACAATTTTGATTACGCAAATGTTTTTCTTGAAAACGATTTAATGGATATATTCCTAATAGCAGGGCCAGTTATCAAGGATGTTCTGTACAGATACTGCCTTATTACCGGTTTTGCCCCGGAACTTCCCAGATGGAGCTACGGTCTGTGGATGAGCAGAAATAGTTATGAAAATGAAGACATTGTGAGAGGAATCGCGTCTGATCTTAGAAAATACGATATTCCATGCGATGTTCTCCATCTTGATACATATTGGTTTGAAAAAGACTGGGTGTGCGACCTTGAATTCTCAAAAGAAAGATTTTCAGAACCTGAAAAATTAATGGCTGACTTAATGAGCATGGGGTACACAACATCCATCTGGCAGCTGCCTTACGTACACGAATCACTTGCTAATTTCAAAGAAGGTATGCAAAACGATTATTTTATAAAAAAAGAATCCGGAGAGACCTATATGTTCGACTGGTTCGGAGAACAATACGGACTTATCGATTTTTCTAATCAAGATGCCGTCGGATGGTATATTGAAAAAATAAAAAGGGTTCTGAAAATGGGCGCTAAAGTAGTGAAGACTGATATAGCCGAAGGCATGCCGGTTGACGGTGTATATAAGAATAGCAGCGGTAAGGAAATGCACAACCTGTTTCCCCTTATATATAATAAAGTTATGTATGAAGCTGCTGAGGAAGTGCATGGCAGGGGCATAGTCTGGGCTCGTTCATCATATGCCGGAGGACAGAGATATCCAGTGCCGTGGAGCGGTGATTCCAGGTCAACCTTTGAAAATCTTGCAGGAGCGCTACGATCGGGATTGTCTCTTGGTTTATCCGGACATCCGTATTGGAGCCATGATATCGGCGGTTTCATAGGAATACCGGATGCAGAATTATATATACGCTGGGCGCAGCTAGGGTTGTTTTCATCCCATTCCCGCTGTCACGGCGGGGGAAATAATAACCCGCGGGAGCCGTGGGCTTTCGGCGATGAAGCCTTGAGCATATTCAGGAAATATGCGAAACTCAGATACAGGCTGCTCCCTTATATTTACAGTACTGAAGCATGCAGTGTTTCAACCGGCCTTCCTTTTATCCGTCATATGATTATAATGCATCAGGATGATAGGAATACCCATGGAATTTACGACCAATATTATTTTGGGGAATCCATAATGGTTGCTCCGCTACTTAATGCAGGAGGTAAAAGGCAGGTCTATATTCCCAGGGGAATCTGGTACGATTACCATACCGGTGATAAACTAGCTGAAACAGGATGGATTGATGTGGAAGCGGAACTTGGCATGATGCCGATGTATGTACCGGCAGGGTCTGTAATTGTTTACGGCTGCGAAAAAACTCATACCGGTGAAGAAGACGGACCGCTTGATATACATGTTTATGCCGGTGCCGGGTCTGGATTTGAATATAAGAACGGAAGCGATGAATTCAGTTTCGTGGTAAAATATAACAATGGAAAATGCTCCTTTGACGATGGGGGATGCACCGTTCCGTATAAATTGAAAATCATAGGTGAATGATGGTAGACCTGCATATACATACAACAGCTTCCGATGGCAGCCTGACTCCGGGTCAAGTGGTCGAAGAAGCGGCTTTAAAACAACTTGCGGCAATAGCTGTAACAGACCATGACACAATAAACGGTGTCGAAGAGGGGCTTGCAGCAGGGAAGAAATTTAATATCAAAGTTGTTCCGGGAGTGGAATTCGGTGTTGATTATTTAGTTAAGGAAACCCATATTCTCGGCTATTTCAGTGAAGAAAATTATCTTGGAATAAAGCAGTATTTTGATTGGATTCTGGAAAAACGCCACGAGCGGAACCGTATGCTGATAAACAATCTCAACAATGCAGGATATGAGATTACCATTGAGGAAATGTATAAAAAAGCCGGTGGAGGGACTCCCGGCCGACCCCATCTTGCCAAGTGCCTGATTGAAAAAGGTTATGCAGCGAATGTGAACGAGACATTTGATAAAATCTTACTGAGGAAAGATATTTATGTGCCAAGGGAAAAAACGTCTCCTGAGAGTGTTATAAGCGAAATCCTCAATAACAAAGGGATACCTGTAATTGCGCATCCTGTATACCTAGACGAAGAAGGTATGTTTGATACAGCTCTAAGGGAATTCATGGAACTTGGCTTAAAAGGCATTGAAGTCATACATTCGGACCATAGTGCCAGAGATACTGGGAAGTATATGAAATTTGCAATGGATAATGATTTGATAATGACGGGAGGAAGTGATTTCCACGGTGCGAATAAAGACAACGCCTTCATCGGGATGCCTGAAGTTAAAGATGATTTGTACCATGGGCTTGCTGCCCTGTTGTATAAGTCAGATTGAACAGCGTCAGAGAAAATGTTAAAATCTAAAAAGTGATAAACGGGAGATAAGATGACCAGCATATTAAGTCAGAAACAGATTAATAATATAAGGGAAGCGGGTAAAATAGTCTCCGCGTGCCATATTGCGCTTAGGGATTTCATAGAACCGGGTATTCAGACATCCAATGTGGATGATTTTGTTAGGCATTTCGTAGTTTCGCATAAGGCGGTTCCCGCACAGATAGGATATATGGGATATCCGTATGCCTCGTGCACATCACTCAATGATGAAATATGCCATTCTTTTCCCGGAACTAAGATTATATCAGACGGGGATGTTCTTAAAGTTGATTTTGTCGTCAATCTGAACGGCTGGCTTGCTGATTCATGCTGGTGCTATGCAGTTGGGAATATATCCGAAGAAGCGGGGAAACTTATGAAGGTGACTAAAGATTGCCTGTATATGGGGACTGAAAAAGCGGTTCATGGCAACAGGATAGGTGACATTGGAAGCGTCATACAGAAGTATGCTGAATCAAATGGCTATGGGGTAGTCAGGGAATACACCGGCCACGGAATAGGACGCGAAATGCATGACGGTCTTATAGTTCCCCATTTTGGAAAAGAAGGAAAAGGCCAGCGTATCAGGGAAGGCATGGTCTTTACGATAGAACCAATGATTAACGAGGGTGCTCCTGGATGTAAGATTGACGACGACGGATGGACTGCAAGGACTGCCGATGGCTCTCTTTCGGCACAATATGAGCACACATTGGCTATTACCAAAAACGGTCCGGAGATACTGACTGACCAAGGCTGAAAAGGAGAATCATCTAAATGTACAAGATAGTTTCAAAAAGAATTCTAAACAACAGCGTCCATATGATGGATATTGAAGCCCCGCTGATTGCCGCTAAGGCGAAGCCGGGCCAGTTTATTATATTGCGCATTGACGAAGAGGGTGAAAGGATACCTCTTACTATTGCAGGTTTCAATAGGGAAGGTGGTACTGTTAAAATCATTTTCCAGCTTGTCGGCAAGACCACAATGCATCTTGGCGCACTTGAAGCAGGCGATGAAATCAGGGATTTTGTTGGTCCGCTGGGTAAGGCAAGTGAGCTTGAGAACTATAAGAACGCTTGTGTGATAGGCGGTGGGCTGGGTACTGCTATTGCATATCCCCAGGCAAAAGAACTTCATCGCTTGGGTGCGAAGGTGGATATAATCGCCGGTTTTAGAAACAAAGATTTAATCATCCTTGAAGATGAAATGAAAAATATTAGCGACAATCTATATATAACAACAGATGATGGTTCAAACGGCACAAAGGGATTTGTCACTGATGTATTAAAAAAGAATCTTGAAACAAAAACATATGATGTTGTAATTGCGATAGGGCCGTTGATTATGATGAAATTCGTATCAAAGCTGACTAAGGACGCAGGTATCAAAACCATTGTAAGTATGAACTCCGTTATGGTTGACGGAACCGGCATGTGCGGCGGGTGCAGGCTGACAGTCGGGGGAGAAACTAAATTCGCTTGTGTTGACGGGCCGGATTTCGACGGTCATCTCGTGGATTTTGACGAAGCCATGATGAGAGGAGCCAGGTACAAAACAGAGGAAGAGCATTCCTGTAGACTAGGAGGATATCTGAATGGCTGACATGAGGCAGGACAAATACCCCATGCCGGAACAAGAACCGGATATAAGAAATAGAAATTTCAAAGAAGTTGCTCTTGGATATACCAAAGAACTTGCGATGCAGGAAGCTGCTAGATGCCTGAACTGCAAACACAAACCCTGCATGAAGGGATGCCCGGTTAAAGTAGATATCCCAGGGTTTATTATGCAGATTAAAGAGGGAAATATTGAAGAAGCTTATCAGATAATTGCGGGAACTAATTCGCTGCCGGCGGTATGCGGAAGGGTTTGCCCGCAGGAAAGCCAGTGCGAAGAGATATGCGTCAGAGCAATAAAGGGACAAGCTGTAGGAATAGGCAGGCTTGAGCGTTTTGCAGCTGACTGGCATATGGAACATACGCCTGTTTATGGAACAGAAGCACTTATAGGCCAAACAGCTATTAAGAAGAGTGTAGGGGTAGTAGGCGCAGGACCAGCTGGGTTAACCTGTGCAGGTGATATGGCGAGAAAAGGCTATGATGTTACTGTTTACGAGGCTTTCCATGAACCGGGGGGAGTCCTTACATATGGAATACCGGAATTCAGGTTGCCGAAAAGTATTGTTAAAAAGGAGATTTCAATACTGGAAAAACTAGGTGTTGAAGTCAAAGTCAACATGGTCATAGGGAAAATCCTTACCATCGATGAATTGCTTGATAAACATGATACGGTTTTCATTGGCACCGGGGCAGGTCTTCCCAGATTTATGAGGATTCCGGGAGAAAATCTTAACGGTGTATATAGTGCAAACGAGTTTTTAACCAGGATAAACCTGATGAAGGCTTACAAGTTTCCTGAATATGATACCCCTGTTAAAATAGGTAAGAATGTAGCTGTAATCGGCGGCGGGAATGTCGCGATGGACGCCGCGAGAAGCGCCAAACGACTTGGGGCTGAAAATGTATATATTATATATAGGCGCGGAGAAGAGGAACTGCCTGCGCGTCTTGAAGAAATTCATCATGCAAAAGACGAGGGAATTATTTTCAAACTGCTTGAAAACCCAGTGTCTATAGAAGGCGATAACAAAGGTAATGTTACACGGATTGAGTGTGTAAGCATGGAACTCGGTGAACCTGATGATTCAGGCAGGAGACGTCCGGTAACAATCAATGGTTCAGAGCATCTGATAGATATGGAAACCGTCATTGTGGCAATCGGCCAGACGCCCAATCCTTTAATTAAAAATACGACAGAAAAGCTAAAAACTGCTTCATGGGGCGGAATCATCGTTAATGAAGAAACAATGGAGACAAGTATCCCGGGAGTATATGCAGGTGGAGATATAGTGACCGGAGCAGCTACGGTAATCCTTGCAATGGGCGCAGGGAAAACCGCTGCCGACGCCATGGATGCCTACCTCCGCCCAGAATGACAAACTATCCGACGGATAACTTGTTAAAATTAACAAAGTATCCGTCGGATAATTTGCTAAAATCGCCGAATTATCCCCCGGATAATTTGTCTGGAAATTTAATTGAAGATAAAACCCGGAAATTTAAAAAAACGGGTATACAGGATAACATTGAAGTGGTAATATAACCGGGACAGGGAAACCTGCAAGGACGGATTTGTTGTTATGAAAAAAATGAAGAGAGCTTTTGGAAAAGTATTCCTATTGCTCTTCTATAGAAATGACATGCAATTAGTCACCGCTCCGGGAAAGCCCGACCGGGATTGGTTTATCAAACAAGCAATTTTCGGTACAGCTTTCGCAGCATTAGTTGGTGGGGTTTTCCTTTCAGGACTGTTCATCGAAATGGGCACGCCTGATTATTTAATGGGGTACATTCCCTTCATCGGAAGTATAGCGGGCATAATGCTTATATTTGCCGGACTTGTCATCGAACGTGTAAAAAACCGCAAAAAGTTCATTATAATACTCAATATATTAGCTAAGTCGCTGATAGTATCAGCGGTATGGATACCTGCATTCGTGCGATGGGAAATAGCACCATTCATAATGCTGCCAATTGTTTTCCTCGGATACTCGTTACAAGCATTCATGGGGATAACTATAAACTCATGGTTTGTGGATGTTGTGGATTCTAGGATCCGCGGGCGATTCATGAGCACAAAGCAGATTTTTGCATTGATAATTTCCGCAACTTTCCCGGTCATTGCAGGTAGATTCCTCGACTCATTCATGAATAAATACATTGTATTCTGCGTACTATACAGTATCGCCTGGTTGTTCATGTGGCTGGAAACCTATTCATTCACAAAAATCCACGACCCCGGATTCAAAACACTGGGGAAAGGGAAAATTAAGTTCAAAGACCTATTTACAAAACCCGTAAAAAACAAAGAATTCATGAAGCTTATGGCAATGCTGGGATTCTTCTATTTTTCATGGTATATGACGATGTCTTTTGCATCTGTATACCAGATAAGATATCTGGGAATTCCATATACATTCATTACAGCAATGGGCGTCATCAATCCAATCCTGCAGATGATCTGGTATCCCATGTGGGGAAAACTGACGGATAAATATGGGCCGCAGTTCATCATAAGGGTTGCCCTTTGGATGTATGTGCTTCAGGCGGTATTGTGGTTTTGCATGACGTCCGGAAGCTACTATTTCATAATGCCGTTGCTACAGGTAAATGCTTCATTGATAGGTCCGGCATTCATGCTGGGGATATTCAACACAAAATATTCAGTCATTCCACAGGAAGGGCGCTCTATTTATGACGGATTCTATATGGCGGCAGTAGGTGGAATAATCCTTCTTGCGCCTACGATCGGTAATCTGCTAAAGAATTTAATTGATAATAATTCCCACAAGATTGTCGGTATGGAGTTCCCGCAGTTTCGGATTATGTTCGCCATTGCGGCTGTTATGGTGCTGACGCTGAATATTATTAATTTAATTAAAGCTAAAAAAGAAAATAACCTTGTAAACGAGAAGGCATTCATAAAAAACATATTCAGTAAAAAAAGCAGGGAAGGACATAGGTAATGAAAAAAAAGCAGTATCTGGAGTACATTAAAAAGGCGATTGATAGCGGCAGGGAGAATTATGACGCTGCAACGGAAAAGTGGCGTGAGACTTTCGATGCCGATTTCATGTTCGGGTACACCTCGCCGGGACATATATCAAGCCAGCTTCACATGGAAGGGCTCATGTTCAGCCTGACGGGAGAAAAAAATTATGCAGGTAAAATCAAAGACGGACTACTTTTACCGATTAAATTAGCGGAAATTTTCCCCGAGGAAATCAGGATCCAGAGAAAAGAATATTACAGGGGAGTCCCCCTAATGGAACCTCTTTTCCAGCTTCATGCTTACATGAATGCGTACCTTGATATAAAGGATACCGGCATATTGACTGAAGAAGATGTCGATAAAGTGAAACAGTCGGTTATCAGATCAATAACACCCCTTATTTTCTGCCCTGAATGGGGTGCCCACAACAGATCGATGCTCAGGGCTTGTGCCCTCGTACAGGCTGCTGCTGTAGTCGGTGATATACCTGAAACCCGCGATTGGATTAAGCTGGCGGATTACCTTGCTGAGGAAAGTATGGGCAGGTGGTCCATAGAAGATGCCTCCCACTACATTCCGCTTTGGCTTTTCGCATGCATCATGTATGCCAAATGGCGTGGCATTGAAGAGGAATACTACAGTAAACCGCAAACTAAATATTATTTTGACTATATAACCCACTTAATAACTCCTGAAGGTCAGATACCGGGATTCGGCGACGCCTGGTTCCATTCCGACTGGCAGATTTGGGTCGCATGCATCGAAAAAGGAGCTGCAGTCTATAAATGCGGGAAAATGAAATCAGCCGCTCATAAGATACTTCAATTCGGATTGAAGAAGCATAACGGAGAGCTCTCCCCGGGAATCTGCAACTATATGGCATACGCCTACAAGTGGGGAACTGACGATGTTGAAATGACTGATATTGATTTCGGCACAGAGGAAGTGCTTGACGAACTTGTTGGCAAGAAGATAATTTTTAGGGATAAAGGTTCATATATGCTGTATAACTTCAGGGATGAAGGTAAATACGGGTTTATACCACGTAAATACCTTCGGACTTCGATACCGGTTAAAGCTGAAAAGATGCACCACGGCCACGGTGATGAGAATTCAATCGCACATCTCGAAAAAGACGGAAATATACTGCTGCATGAAAGCGGATACAGGGAAAAACTCCCTAACGGCAAATACAGGGCGGATTTATACCATAATAAACTGGTTTTCAGGGATGGGCTCAAAGATGCTTCACAGGGAATCTTCAACGCACTTCATGACGACGGTTATTATAAACATGTTGATACTGAAAAGCTTCATTTCCAGTCGTATGAGGATGTTGATTACCTCAGGACGCGGAACCATTACCTTCCGCTCGGAATAACCTGGGACCGCAATGTCGCGTGGCTTAAGGAAGATGATGTATATATAATTCTGGATTGGTTTGAAGTCGGAAAAGATGCTAATATTACAACCGGAAATGTTTGGCACACTCAAAATGCTGTGAAAATTGCAGACGGCGCATATGAGACATATGTTAATACGATAAACAGGGGACAGAGAGATAAGACTCCTTATGAAAATAAAAAAGATTTTTCACTTCTGATAGAATTTATATCCGGTGCACAAGAATCAACGGTGGAAACTATTCGCAGGAATCACGGCGAAGCTGCCATGGTAAGCGAAATAAAAACTTCTTCCTATAGAAAAGGCGGCAGGGAGATATTTATAACGGTCCTTACTCCGCATGAGAGAACTGCCGATGCCGCAACCCTCGCAGGGAAACTGGAAGTAGAATCAATTTTTAAAAACCAGGACGCTGTTTCTCTTGTTTATGATGGTAAAATAACCCTGGCCTTTAAGCTGAACCTACAGTATGGAATCCACCCTTATAAAGAAGACAGGGCGCCTGCATACGATTGGGAATCCGGTAAAATTGGCTATGGCAGAATAACAACTGATGCAGACTTTGCATATGTTGTTGATGAAGGGGAATCGTGCAGGTACGGTATGTTCAACAGCTGCGCCGTGCATTATGACGGTAAATGCATATTTGAAACACCCAGATACACTACCAGGGACTTCATGGTTGAGAAATTCAAGGAGATCGACCACAAATGGCGGGCTTGGAGCGGCAGCGCGAAACTTATATAAAAGGGGACTGGTGATGAAAAAGCATTATAAGGAAATAGTAAGGGCTTGTGACAAAGCAGTCGAAAGATTGATGGCTGTTACAATCACAGAAACTGATCATCCGCACTACGGCGGGGTATTGAGTAAAGCTGAGGGCTATGTAACTCCGGGAGCCAGTATTGGTTGCATGCTTACATATACACCTGCATATTATAATAAGCATTCTGCATATTTCAAAGATGATGAGCTTCTTTCATACATGAATAGAGCTATTGAATATACGTTGAATATACAGAGGGAAGACGGCACTATTGATTTGCTTATATCAAACTTCTATTCTGCACCTGATACAGGATTTGTGATGCACAATATCGGCAGAGTTTACAAGATAATGGATGCAAATGCCAATACGGAAAAAGAGCTTGAAATAAAAGATAAATTACTTACCCTTATACAAAAGGCCGGGGAGGGACTTCGGGACGGAGGTTTTCACACGCCTAATCACAGATGGGTAGAGGCTGCGGGACTTGCGCTTGCTTACAACATAACAAAAGACGAGACTTTCAAGGATATGGCACTTATGTATCTTGCTGAAGGAATTGATATTGATGAGAATGGTGAATTCACTGAAAGATCTCCGGGAATCTACAATGCTGTAAGTGATAATGCCCTGATGATTCTTTCTGAAGAGCTTAATAAGCCTGAGCTTATGGAACATGCTGTTAAAAATCTGGAAATGATGTTTTTCTATTTTGATCCTGACGGAACTGTATTCACCCAGAATTCAGTAAGGGTTGATAAAGGCGAAGGTATGCCCGGAAAATCTTTTTATCCGACAAATTACTATCATATATATTTAAAAGCTGCATATCTGAAAAAAAATCCAAGATTTGCCAAAATGGCTGATTTAATATTTGAAAGTGCAAAAAAGGGTGCTGCAGGAGTCCCCGGCAATCTTTGGCTATATATGACTGTTGACGGACTCTCTGAATATGAGCCTGCTGTTGAAGAACTTCCGGATGAATTTGAAGTTTTCTTTAAACCATCAAATATAGTCAGAAAGAGAAAATGTGATTTCGGCGTTACTCTATTAGGCGGGTCTCCAAACTTTCTGTTTGTGCAAAAAGGCCGCTTAAGATGTTATGCGAGGATGTGTGCTTCATTCTTTGCAGTAGCCCAGTTCAAGGCAGAGGAAATTCTAAAGACCGATTCCGGCTATAGAATGGAATTTACAGCTGCTGGAAGATACAGGTGGCCTTTTGAAACACCTCCCAATACCAGTGTCTGGGACGAAATGGACCACAGTAAAAGAAAATCGGTCAATGAAATCAGTTTAAACTTCGCGGTAGATTTCATTATCTCTGACAGCGGGGTCATGATGGATGTAAAGACGGAAGGCTGCGACAGGGTTCCCTTGAAACTGGAATTCTGTTTTACGGGAGGTTGTTCAGTCGACGGCCCCGGTTTTATGATTGACGGAACCGCCGGGAACAGCATTATAGCTGGCGATGGGATTGTTAAGGCATCCATGGGATTGAATGAGATATCAGTAGGACCCGGTTTTGCGGAGCATAAATATGCATCAGCTATGAGAGGAAGTGTACCTAAGAGCAAAAATGATTTTA
>Ga0233413_10001152_pt1 | contig 11751 bp, 15 predicted proteins | sample Na_anoxic_6_MG_FD_189019 | JGI IMG/M metagenome (GOLD analysis project Ga0233413, IMG submission 189019) | Seawater microbial communities from Saanich Inlet, British Columbia, Canada - Na_anoxic_6_MG | ecosystem: Environmental > Aquatic > Marine > Inlet | place: Canada: British Columbia... | reverse complement strand
TAGCCATCGCTTGTGGGTCAGCGTAATCAGCGTATGTGCTACGAAAGACTGGGGAAGAGAAGTCCCACTCCACCTCTTTGATTGCATCTGCGAAGTCCTCAGTGAACGTCTCGCTCATCACCAACTCGTTGTAGACATACCACGTCTTGTCAACGAGGGCCATCCATAAACAAACGGCTGGGTGATTCCAACCCCAGTCGATACCACGGTAGTGGAAAGCGTTCTTGGGTATCTTGAAGGGGTCTACCACATGGATACGCTCATCGAACTCGTTGTATATCATCCCTTCAAAGTGAGCGAACGCACCTATCATTCTGGTTTGGTGCATGTTCTTGGGTAGGGATGCGTAGTAGGACTTGAACCACTCATCACTGAGTGTGTCGTTGAGCCCTGTGTTGAGACGGTAGAACTTCCAGTTCTCTGCTATCTCTGTGTCCTCTTGGTTGGCGAACAGTTCTTCTAATTCTGGTGCAGGAGCAAGAGGTGTTAGGCTGTACACCTTGCTTCCTGGGAAACAGTAGTCACGCATTCTGCCCCAGATTTCAATGAGTATCTCATGGGGGCAGAGTTCATCTAACCAGAAGCCACCAGCACTAATAGACTGGAACTGTTCTCTACCTTCGCCGTAGCTTCGGAAGTCAAGCACCCAGCTATTACCGAACTTATCTGGTTTCAGTTGGACGGATGATGGCCACAGTCTACCTACGTTCCTCCACCTGATTGATTCGATATGCTCAGGGTCGATGAAGGTGGAGAGCTTCTCTTGCCAAATGCTGCCAACCATATCGAAAGTCTGGGAGCACACTAAGAAGGGAGTGAGTGGTCTGGGGGCAGGAGTTTCGAGGATGAAGCGAGCCACCTTATATCCTGCTGCCATGGTTTTGCCACTTGCAGTGCCGCCAAGGGCTACGGCTATCCCGGTAAACTGGTCGTTGACGAATGAGAATTGTTCGTCATACTCTTGGGGCTTATCTGGACGTGGTTGGAAAGCGTATAGCGGGTGGTTAAGATAGAGATCAATATCACGCAGCAATTCGACATCATCTGTCGCTATTGCGTTCTGTATCATCAGTTCTGTTATCAAAACTCTCTGCCAATCGTTCTCTTAAATCACGTAGGTCGTCAAGAATCTTCTTGACGACTTCATCATGTGATTGCGTTGCCATAAAGGTATATAGGGTATGACAAAAGTTTTAGAATGGGCCACACTGGACGAGATAGCTGAGCATCTCAGAGACCGCCCCAACGATGATTTCATTCTCATCATCAACAAGGGGGAGGGTCAGTATCACGTTCACTCTAACGAAGGCAAGCCACCGTCTTTGATATTCCACCAGTTGCTAACCGTACAGCAGAAGTGGATAGAAGGACTGGGGAACATGGGTCTATGACCCTTCTGCGGTATCCCACAATCTTTTTTAGGGGGTGTTGACAGATTTCTGTGGGATGATAGAATAGAGGAAACTCCCAGGATGACATTTTTACAAACTCCCAGCAGGTAGAGGAAACTAACTGAGTCATCCTATGAGCGGGGCGTGATGGAATTTGGTTCGTCCCTTTGACCTGACCGTCCCGCTCACTTTGAAACTCCCAGTCAATTACCCCTATGACCCCCAGGAAAAAAGATGCCACTACAAACCAAAGAGTTTGACGTGTATTGCGTCATCGTGCAAAGAGACGCCCCCAACTGCCCCAATGTTCTCGCAGGTATTGTTAAGGCGAAATATCTCGGAGAAGTTCTGGACAAACTGGAAACAGTAGTCGAAAAGAACAAATGACCCCAGACGAACTACAATCGTTCCTGGTGACCATTGACCCCACCTGTCAACCAGTCTCCTTCATAGCTGAGACTGAACCAGCGTGGGTCAGTGGGCCTAATCCCTTCAAGGGCCGTGTCCTCAAACTCGCTGAGGTCAATGGGATGCTCGGTGGGGATTACGGCAGTTGCGTTGCTCGTGCCCACCTACGTGACGCAATCAAGCTGGGCCTCACCGAATTTGAGATACCGCCCATCGAAGCTCGCAAATGGGGTGAGCGTGTCCACGGCACGCCTCTCGTCCACCATTTTAAGAAGGGCACAGAATACTGGTATCTTGACTTCCTGCCTCTCAGGGTCATGCAGTGCCGCTTCAAGATGAGTGGCTACTTCGTGGATGGGGACATTGAGAAGCAAATCAGACGCTTTCTTAGACCCGTGGTCGCACCCAAAAAAGTGATTTGGAGAAACTACCGTCTTGACCACCTTCACACTATGAAGGCTTGTGGCGAAGTGCTTGTCGTTTCCTAGACTTCATCAAATGTGGGAACTCCCATAGGAACGGACAAAGCTCTGCCCACCCATCTCCTGCCTCCCAATCAACCACCAGTAGGTTGTCTCGCCCCTTGAAGTAATCAATGACCGCTGCGTTGTGTGCTAAGTAGCGTGCCTTGTATTGCTCTGTGTTGCCGAACATGTCATTACTCCCATACACGTCCTCTAAGATGGTCTTGTAGGGGTTCTGTTTCACAAGCCGTGGGTGCTTGTTGTGTATCCATCGGTGGAATGAATCCATCCACTTGTCCACGTCTCTCGTGGTCAGAATGAACTTGCTACCTGGGAACAGCACATCCAGCTTTTCATAGAGCCCTGGGTGCGACCAAGGACTGTCTTGGAACGCTTGGTAGGTGTTTACGTGCTTCCAGACGTTGCCGTACTTGCCATCGTGTATCTCCAAGGCACGTTGGTAGGCATCCAGTTGGTGGCCCTGAGAGTATCTCATCTTGTGGAAGCAAGCACCCAGACTGCTTGTCCCAGTTCGGTGGAGGCCAAGACCGAATATCTTCATTAAATCCATCCAATAACTGGTTGCCCTGTAAAGCCCTTTTGCCACACAAACCAAGCGTAGGCAATCGCTGAGCCCCGCCCTTTCATCAAGTCAAATCGTCCATTCTTCGCACATTTCATACGCTTAGAGAAGACGTGAACACGACATGGTGGGGATACGTCGTACAGCTTGCGTCTCTTCTGTCCCTCCAAGAATTGCAGCTTCAAGAAGAACGCTGCCTTAGCCCCTGTTTTGATCACACTGAGGGCCTTCTCTGTAAATTCGTCAGCAGAAGAGTAGGGTGGATTGCTGATAATATCGCCACGCCAAGGTATCTGTGTGTCCATAAAATCGTGGACATGCCCATAGCCTCTATCAATCAGGTCGCTGGAAAAGACGTTGTAGCCGTTCTCTTCCAGCCTCTTAGACAAGTGCCCCTCACCGCAACAACACTCCCACACGTCATTCTGGAACGTCTCTACACTCAGCAGAGCATCTATTGCGTCCGGGTCAGTAGCATAAAAATCATGCTGCTCTCGCTTATCAGGGCAATGATTTGATGTCCCTAAGCACTTGTATACCTTGTCCATTAGCCCTCCACCTTCTCGATGTAGCCCTCAAACTCACTTAATAGCTCCCCACACTCTGTTAGGATGCGTCTGAGTATCCGGGGACGCTTGCAGCCACACTTTACCTTCTCCAAACGGTTTCTAATCTCCTGAGGCAGTCGGTCGTAAAAATCCTGATGCCTCAAAAGACGTTTCAAATATGGAATGTTCATAACCTATATAGACTTATTATGAGTGAGAAACCAAAACACAAGGCGATTTGTCTGTCGTGGGAAACGGACAAGGTAAGGGAATTGAAGAGGCACGCAGGTAGCAACGGCTGCAACGTCAGTGAGTTCATGCGTATACTCTATCGGGACTGGAAAAACAACGGAAGCGAGACCATACCCCATGAAGATCATACTTTGGACACCCAACTATAACGAAGCAAGCGGTGGAGTCGTAGTCCTACACAAGCTGTGCCACCTACTACGTCAACGTGGTGAGGACGCTTACTGTACCTCCGACATCCGACCAGAACGCTTTGACTGCCCACGCATCTACCAAAAAGATATCGACCCAACCAATGACGTTGTCATCTATCCAGAGGTTTACGATGGTAATCCCGCTGGTGTCAAGAAGGTGGTACGCTGGTTATTAAACACACCCGGTGTCATGGGCGGTAGCGGTATGTTTGCAGAGACAGACTACGTCTACCACTTCTCCCCTATGTTCTGGGATGAACGTAGTCGTGGCCAACTGACCGTCTTTGAACTCTTCGAGGACTTGTTCTGCCCACCTACTGAACCAGTAGAACGTGAGGGAGCATTGTTCGCCATTCATAAGGGTAACATCAATCCCCGTCGTCCTTGCACAGCCGATGCCGTTGGGATAGGCACAGCCACACCGAATAAGTGGTTGCTCTTCCAGAAGGCAGAAGTTTTTTATAGCTACGACACAGCTACGTTCATGTCGATACAAGCTGCTATGTGTGGTTGTGAATCAATCGTGCTGCCTTACGGAGACTATCAGCTATGGCGGCAGCAGCCCAATTACAAGTATGGGATAGCTTGGGGCTTAGAACAGCGTGAACAGAAGAAGACAGAGTTGGATTTGGTGACGCCTTACCTGCAATTATTGGCTAAGGATACTGATGTAATGATAGACAAATTTCTTTTTGACATAAAGAATTGGAGATAAAATGGGTGGATTTAGCGGAGCAGACGAACTGGAACAAGCAGCAGCTTATCATAAAGCTGTGGACGAACAACAAGACAAGGTCTACACGAAGGACTTACTCTGTGACATCATCGACCTTTTGATGATGAGAGAGTTCAAGAAATATGCGTGTAGGTCAAGCCATGAGCGTATGACGCTCACCAAGTTTTACAATACGCTGTTCACAGAGAAGGCAGAGAACCAGATGAAACGCCGTAAGGCACTGGGTTTAGACCACGTAGATTTTGAGGTGAAAAATGATGGCACGAAGTGAACGAGCAATACTGGAAGAGATATTAGCACTACTATACCGATTGGAGGCGAAGCTTGGGAGCAATACAACAGCTAAGACAGAACGTAAACCAGTTCGTAAAAGCAGCAAGAGAAAATCATCCAGAGGGAAAGCTACTTGACATAGCCCCCGATGAACATGCCGTAGTCTCCCAATACTACTCTGATGTGACCACCCTTAATATCGCCCCTGGGTGTAATATCACCGCAGACATCACAGATTGCCCCCAGTTGGCCTCAGACCACTGGGACTTGATATTCTGCCTAGAAGTGCTGGAACACGTCTATGAGCCATTCTCGGCCGCCTCAGAGCTTGTGAGGCTGCTTGCACCCGGTGGACACCTCTTTATCTCCACCCCATTCTACTTTGAAGTCCATGGGCCGCCACCTGATTGTTGGAGGTTCACCGAACAAGGACTCAGATACATGTTCCGAGACTCTGAGATATTGGAGTTCAACTCAATAGGTGCAGCAGCAATCCCAATACATCATACAATGGTGGTGCGAAAATGACCATGAAACTCAACCTGGGCTGCGGCCAAGATAAGAAAAAAGGCTGGACGAACATTGACATCAATCATAACGTCCTGCGTATCGACCTCACCAAAGATGGTCTCAGCATCTTTGAAGACAATACCATCGACTTCATCTACTCCCAGCATTTCATAGAACATATCACCTGGGATGAAGCGATCACGTTGATGGTGGACTGCCAAAGGGTGCTCACTGGATACATGAGGATAAGCACACCAGACCTTGCCGAAGGCGTCAGGTGCTACCAGGAAAAGGATTTGACACGGTTCAGCGGCTTCTCCTTTGAGACCCCTGCTGAGCTAATGGCCCAATACTACATCGGTCACAGCTACCTCTACGACTACGAAGAGTTGGAACGTCTTCTAAAAATAGCTGGTTTCAATGACATTAAACGTGTTCAATGGCGAGAGAGTGATATACCAGAGCTTCAAATGTTGGAGACTCGTCCAGATTTCACTGACCTTATTGTTGAATGTAGGGCGTAAGAGGGTGATTGACATGCTTGTCGTATTGGTTATCACTCCATAGCTCAGGACAATTAGGCTCTTTGCCATCCCACTCCATCGCTTGCTCCCATATATCCTGTGCCCACTGGTTACGTGCCACTATCTCTTTCCTGACTCCCTCATCCCATGTCGTATCAAAATCCTGGTAAGGGTTCACGTTCTGACGTTCCATCTCTTTGAACTTTGCTAGGTCATACTCTTCCTCAAACATGTCAAGGGTTTGGAGTAGCTGTTCATCCAGCTTCTCCATAGCCATCACATGAACGCCCTCATGGACGAAGTCTCTGTACCGACAGTTGACCCAGGTGTCGCAGTTGCAGTTAAGCATCTTAATAGCGAACGTATTGAAGTCATCATCACTGCACGCTCGGTCCAAATACCAAGACCAATCCCACGTATAACCTCTGCCTCTGTGCCGCCTACGATAGACGTAGAAGCTTCTGACCCAATCATCTGGTGGTCTTACGACACAAGCCATCTTGCCACCGAAGAAGCCTCTGTTCTTCGCTTGGTAGCATGTGAAGTGTGGGCCAACGTGACCTATCTTGGTAGCACAGTGGACGAGTGCCCTCTTCATAAATGTGCCACCGCATTTTGGGACGTGAAAGAACTTTGAACTGTTTTTAAGTGTTAGCATGTTTTTCTCCAAAAAACTCCTGTGAAATCCACCTTGATGATGGGCTCTTCTATGTTGTGTTTCTGACGATAATCAATAACGGCTTGCCTGCACTGGGCATAGCACCCATAGTCATCCACAATACAGTAGCCACCTGGGGATAACTTGGGGTAAAGATGGTTCAGACCGTCCATGGTGGACTCATACAGGTCGCCGTCAAGCCGTAGAACGGACAGTTTATCGATGGGTGCGATGGGTAATGTGTCCTTAAACCACCCTTCTAAGAAGCATACCGAGTCATCCAGCAGGTTATATCGCTTGAAATTGTCCACTACCTTGACCATTGGGACAACGAAGTATGCCTTTTTGAACAGGTCGTGCCCTTTGTCCTGGGGTAATCTGGGCTTGGGGATACCTTGAAAAGAATCTGCCACCCAGACTTTACGTGTGTCATTGTATTCGTTGAGGATAGCCTTCATCAGAATACAAGAACCGCCCTCCCAAACACCTGTCTCAATGAAGTCGCCTTCCACCTTGTCTTTGATAACCTGCTCACAACATGCTTGCAGGTTGTTCATACGCTTCCAGCCTATCATGCTGTGTGTGCCCTGGTGTACGCCTTCGCCTCTTATCCTCTTTGCTGTCTCCTTACCCTCTGCGTAGATGGTATTCAACAGCGTTCTTTTCAATAGGTCGAGATATGGTTTCTTCATACTCTATATAGGATATGACTTAACAGAAAGACAAAGATGGACATCACACAAATGGTGGCAAAATATGAAGTTCTTCTCAAACGATGGATTGAACTTGAAACATTAGTACAAAAAGACCCACATGCACCATCACCACTGGTGGGGCTCACAGAGTCCACACAGTTCTATTTGAATGAACTTGCGAACGAGATACACGCATGCCTAAAAATCAAATAACTGCCTTAGCTATTTGCAAAATGGACTGTGCTCACATCCCTGAGTGGATAACCTACCACCGTCTTATTGGAGTTGACAAATTCATTCTGGTGTCGTATGACAAAGACCCAAAAATTGTGGCTGAGATGAAGCGTCTCTCACAGAAATACAACTTTGACATTCACTTCAAAGACTTCGCATGGGGGAGCAAGCTTTACAATGGGATGATAGAGATGTTGCAGCCTCTTACACGTTGGTGTGCCTTCATAGACATCGATGAGTTCATCTACTTGCCTACGGGTGATTTACCTACGTTGTTGTCTCAGTATGAGGATTACGGAGCGTTATCGATGTCATGGAGGTGTTATGGGTCATCTGGGATAATGACGCCGCAGCCACTTACTATTGACGCATACCGGTATAGGGCAAAGGATTCATTCCGACCTAATGCCCACCAAAAAATCATATCACAGATAAGGTTCTGCAAGCAGTTTAGGTCACCTCATTGGGCACGCCATGTAAGACCGGTGGTGGACTCTGACTACAACAGGATAAACGGTGTGATGAAGAGTGGTTGTCCGATACGTTCAGTTGACAAGATAAGGGTGAACCACTATCTGTTGAAATCTCGGGAGGACTTCAAGCAGAAGGTTAAGCGAGCATCTGACGTAGGGATATGTCATGCTTACTGGGAGTCTCACGAGCACAATGACGTGTATGACGATGGGATATGCAGATACGTGCCACAGATTATGGATGAACTGGATAGATACTGATAATCACCCGGTAAAGCCATTAGTTGTCCACTTTGAGTCTACGGGTGTAACAATAGAACAAGCCCCAGGTCGTTCGGTCTGGGGCTTGTTCGTTAGGACTCATCATCATTGGAGAAACAATAATGGTGTCTTATCTATTGTCCTCCTGTCCTCTTCTGATACGCATAAATGGTAATTTTGTGTGGTCAACTTCATCATCGAAGTCCATGAGGTCTTCTCTCCTGAGCCGCATGTGTCTCATTGCGTCCAGATTAGGCTGGGTTTCTTCTCTACTTGTCCGCATGACACGCATACCATCTTTATATTCGATGGGGCGATAACCCGGTGCTTCTACTGGGTCGTCTTCGGCCTTCACCTCAGGTGTTGCCGCCTCAACAGCTTTGTAGACGTTCTCCAAGACACGCTTGATTTCGTCTTCCTCTTCCCTGATGACTCTATCGATTTCCTCATCCTCATAATCTTCGAGGAATGTTCTGAGGTCGATATGCGGGAACAGCTTTTGGGTCTGTGCGAAGCCCACTCTGCTAATCAGCATCTTGATCGCTGTGAACAAGTCCAGCTTTGTACCAGCACCGTCAGGAGGCTGCTGTGAGCTACTCTGCGAGCTTGCTTGGCTACTTGACTGTGAGCTTTCCTGACTGCTGCTCATGCTTGACTTCTGAGACGAAGACATGCTGCTCTTCTGTGAGCTACTAAACGAACTGGGCTGTGAAGAACTGAATGAGCTAGGCTGACTGCTGCTCATGCTACTCTTCTGCGAAGAACTCATTGAGGACTTCTGCGAGCTACTGAATGAGCTTGGTTGGCTCGAAGACATGCTGCTCTTCTGTGAGCTACTAAACGAACTCTTCTGCGATGAAGACATGCTGCTCTTCTCAGAACTACTCCGAGAACTGCTCATGCTACTCTTCTGCGAACTACTGAACGAAGAAGGCTGCGAAGAACTAAATGAACTGGGCTGACTGCTGCTCATGCTACTCTTCTGCGAACTACTGAACGAAGAAGGCTGCGAACTTGACATGCTGCTCTTCTGCGAGCTACTGAACGAGCTAGGCTGTGAACTACTGAACGAGCTTGGTTGGCTCGATGACATCGAAGACTTCTGTGAAGAACTAAATGAACTGGGCTGACTGCTGCTCATACTGCTCTTCTGTGAGCTACTGAACGAAGAAGGCTGTGAGCTACTGAATGAGCTAGGTTGGCTCGATGACATGCTAGACTTCTCAGAAGAACTCATACTGCTCTTCTGTGATGAACTGAATGAACTGGGCTGACTGCTGCTCATACTGCTCTTCTGCGAACTACTGAACGAGCTAGGCTGACTGCTGCTGAACGATGAAGGCTGCGACGAACTCATGCTACTCTTCTGTGAGCTTGACATAGAAGGTGTAGTATCATCTATATCAAGACAAGCTGTTTGATAATCAACGTAGTCATCAGTCGGAGCTTCTGGTCTACCAGCACCAGCCATCGCATATACATAACGATAGTCATCAGCAGCTATGGTAAGACCGAGAGTGTCATCAAGAGTGGTGCGATCAACATCAAGATATATCTCACATGTAACACTTGTTCCTGAGCGTGTGATGGTCAAGTAATGCCATGTGTCTTCTGCTGCTGCGTAAGGGCCATCAAAGGAGTCGAAGTCCCTGATATACATGAGGTTAGTCGCAGTGCTTATTGCATAATATACAACTGGGCCTGTTTCACTATTGATAATCCAATCGTACCATGTCCCCGTTGCACTGACGCACGCATAGATGGCTGCTGCAATAGCAGACCCAGCGATGCTTCTATCTGTCCACTGTGTGTTGATATAGTGAGTCCATGATTGACCAAAGTGCCCAACACCAAAGTCCTTATAGACTCCACCATCTGATGCTCTATCAAAATCAGCACCAGTCAATACGTTCGCAGTGACCGTAATTTCCCCATCTGGGTCTACTTCTGTATACGTAGTGAAATCTTGACAATCATACCATGGGACACTTGACTGACTGCTGCTCATACTGCTCTTCTGTGAGCTACTGAACGAGCTTGGTTGACTGCTGCTCATCGAAGACTTCTGCGATGAACTGAATGAACTCTTCTGCGAGCTTGACATGCTGCTCTTCTGCGAGCTACTAAATGAACTGGGCTGACTGCTGCTCATGCTAGACTTCTGCGAGCTACTCTGACTTGGGATACAGGGGTCGAAGTTCACATCTTTGTGAACAAATGTTCCAGTGAACTCTCGTGTAGACGCACTATCAGTTGAGTCTCTTGGTGTAACAGCGTAATAGTATTGATAAGTGTCCGTTACACCTACTGTGACACTCAGGGTATCCACCAAAACGCTGCGACCTGTATCTGAATAAATCTGAACGGTGCAATTAGCGGCTGCTCTGGTGAACGTAAGGTAGTACCAAGTATCCTCCACCATACTTTGGTAACTATCGGTGGATTCAACAGCACCGCTAACGCCACGAGTTGAAATCCATCTACCACCTGGGTGTCCATACGGATAGCAGAACCATCCATCATCATCGTCATCCCTTATGTCTTGATGACCCTTGCCATCAACGTCTGCTACCATGAAGCAAGCAGGCATACATTGGTCAAGCGTTATCGAGTCAACGTATATGTCAACGTCGTATGTGAATGATGTGCCTATGTTCCCAGCACCGAAGTCACCAGAAACATAATCAATGAACTCGCCACTTGTTCTATAATCCACCATCTGCAACGTATGAGTGTCCTGTGGCCAATCTATCGCATCTTCGTTATCAACCTCAGTCCACCTGCACCAGCCACTTGATTGGGAGCTTGACATGCTGCTCTTCTGTGAGCTACTAAACGAAGAAGGTTGGCTCGATGACATGCTGCTAGACATTGAAGACTTCTGGGATGAACTTTTGGATGAACTCTGACTCGATGAAGACGTATCTGCCAAGCCCTCTATCTGTAAGCAGGTAACTGTTCCTGATATAAGTGGATTTAATGGGTTGCCGTCGCTTTGTGCCCCATACAAATAACGATATGAATCCCCTTGACCCACAGCCACCGATATGGTGTCTATTACGTCAGTCTTCTCTGCATCCGAATAAATGATGGCTGTTGCCAATAGGCTGTATCGTGAAACAGTGATGTAATACTCGGTATCCAATGATATTCCCAGATAAGCATCCTGTGTCTGCGTCTTGGAATTCCTGATAAAGATATTGCTAGTGCCGATGTATGTCCCCACATGCAGGAACTCCAATTCTCCAACCCAACAGTCATTTAGGTCAGCATCATCACTGTTCCCAACAGCCCACCAAGCCGCCGTCGTACCGCTTCCTGACCATGTGTCTATATTGATACTGAACTGATGTCTGAAATTTTTGAAGTAATCAGCACCGTAATCTTTGACCACATAGGTCTCGCCTTGCGTGTCCCAATTAGCTGCCACGATACTATCTGCATTGACGGTCAGATAATTGAACGGGTCTGTCTCAACAAACCCTGTATAATCAACACAAGTTGGAACTGCACTACTAGGTTGACTGCTGCTCATGCTACTCTTCTGCGA
>Ga0233413_10001151_pt1 | contig 11770 bp, 12 predicted proteins | sample Na_anoxic_6_MG_FD_189019 | JGI IMG/M metagenome (GOLD analysis project Ga0233413, IMG submission 189019) | Seawater microbial communities from Saanich Inlet, British Columbia, Canada - Na_anoxic_6_MG | ecosystem: Environmental > Aquatic > Marine > Inlet | place: Canada: British Columbia... | reverse complement strand
CTCCCCACCCTACCTCTTGGTAGATGCAGTTACCTTCAGCTATAAAGTTGTAACCTCCTTTAACCGGGACTTTCACCCTGCTAGCTATTTACCATTACATTCGCACCTGTCGGGCCTTCGGCGCTGAGTGTCTATTGGTACATTGTTCCTGGGGTTCCGCTAGACGCTCCACCGCCAGGCCACTATTCTTTCGCTTCTTCGAAGCTTTTTAGGGTGAAAATTAAAAGGCAAATTTTGGCAAAATTTAAATAGTGAAAAATTTGCTTAGTTCAACACCCTAGGCCTGGCCCCTGGCAATGGCAATCATTTAAGATCGACTCACTTTCGGCTCTTGTAGAAGAAATGAATGCAGGTGATACCTTTCATCGTTTGCAAGACCATATACTCGAAAAGCTCGATACATCTGATGATGAGATTGATTATTACATCTATAACCTCAACCTAGACGACCTAGATGGAAGAAATACCGCCTGGAAAGACTATGACGAACAGACGCAACAGGAAATCATCCGAACGATGGTTCAGGTAAAATTACTGGCTGGTGAAAAAGACTTATTAAACCCTGAAGATCTTGAAAATATCGTACGAGATGAGTTCCGAACTTTGAAAGCTTGGATGAATGAGAAAGAAGAAGCTGATGAACTAGATCCTCTTCTTCTTGAAAAGAACCTTAAGAAATACCTGCAGTCCATGCGACCTACAGCAGCTGCGGGGTATTCCAGAAGCGAAATGGCACAAGTCTTCCGGGAAATCAAAGATCATATTTAATTTAGGTACGACAAGTTTATAGTGGTAGAATCTAGTCCTCGGTAGAATCTCGTCCAAAGATTTCAACGCAAAGGCGCGAAAAAAGTTCGTCTGTATAGGTGGTGTCATCCCTCAAGATTTAGCCAATAACGAGTGTGTCGAAGTTCTCCTGTTTTTCGCAACGCTCCCTTTTGAACCAAATCCACTAAATCTCGAGTGGCTGTTGCTCGTGATGTCTTAGTAATTGCGATATAATTCTCAGCACTTAACCCTCCTTTAAAACCCTCCGGACCTTCTGAAAAGATACGCAAAAGAACTTTTTCTTGTCTTTCATTGATCTTTCCCAAAAGGGAAGAAAACATCTTTGACTTTTGAATTAAAAATTGAAGAAGACAGATCGAATCCTCCTGCGCCTGTAAAATCACTTCTCCGAAAAACAAAACCCACTGTTGAGCATCAAGTGATCTATTACAGATTCCGAGGGCATCATAATACTCCTTTTTCCGCTTATCTATCACCTTAGAAACTGCAATTAATATCGGCTGCTCTATCGCTTGGGAGAGAACTTTCTCTACAAGAATGCGACCAATTCTACCATTTCCATCTTCAAACGGATGAATATTTTCAAAATATAAATGTGCGATTGCCGCCCGACCTAACGATGACTCTGATGACTTTGAAGCATTAAACCAGTCAATATATTGGGCCATTTCATCAAAGATTTTTTCCGAAGGAGGTGCTTCAAAATAGACTCGAGGCGAATCATACCGATTAGACACAATCTGCATTGGCTCTGGATGAGAACGGTATATTCCCCTCTCATCTATTTCTGTCATACCTTGAAACAACATCGAATGCCACTTCCAAAACATTTCATGCGTCAAATCCTGATTATACGTTTCGTAAACATCGCATAAAAGCTCAGCCATACCCCGCTCTTTCTTCCCATCTTTTTGTCGATTTGGCTTCAGTCCAAAATGCTTTTTGATCGAGGATTGAATACTCTCCCGTTCTAAAAGCTCTCCCTCTATTTTTGAGCTTTTCTCTCCCTCAACACTTAGAATTTCAACAATGAATCGGTTTCGTTCTGCAGGATCAATGCTCTTCAAAAAGGCAGAAGCATTTCCTAATCCCAAAAGGAATCGTTTCTCTAGTTGAATCATTTCCTTTGGGTCATAATAAAATTTAGGCCAATCAGGTAACTGCCAGTTCCAGGGCATGAGCTATAGAACCTCCTTCTATAACTCATATTATATCAGATAATGAGTTATAGAACAACAGTATATAGCTCAAGTGGGCATAATTTTGAGATGAGCCGCAATTGAGGAGCCATGCTTGTGTTATTTAACCAAGAAAACCTTTACGCCTTCGCCCCTTAAAGTATATTCCACAGAAATCTGCACACATAGCGAGCCGAACAAGAAGAACGTGCCCGACAGCAACGAAGAGAAAACGCTGGATTCTTATGTAGAATATGTGAATGAGCTCGTGACGTGGGTGCAGGAGTTGTCAATGCAGCCTACAATCAAGTGGAAAATGTGAATCTTATGCGTGAAGAAGCTTGGGGAAAAGTGGTAGACGAAGGCTTGGATTATTTGATTGATGAAGCAAAAGATAATAATGGGAAAGCCCTAGAATACAAAATACCTCTAGTTACTGCTCCTGTGATCGGAACCATGGCTTCTATAAGATTACAATACAGATTGAAAGAATTTGAGGAGAAACAATATGGAGGGTTGGATATTTTTCCTTTGACCGAGATGTGTTTCCCTTCCATATCATGGCATTTCTTAACCCCTTCGACACAATACACGATCAATTGAATGATGTATCAATCAAAATCAGAGATCATTCTTCGATCATCGGCTTCCAATTGATCAACGACGGAGTGCATACACTTCACAGATTGAGGGTCTAATTCCACAAACCAGCCAAAAGAAGGATTTTTAACGATATTAGGCACTTCAAAATGTTTTTTTAGAATTCTTCCCGATAATTCAACATCTAAATGGTCGCTCCCTCGGAGTGTGTCGGTCATCAATGCTAACAAAAAGAAAAGAACCATAAAGTAACGATAGTTCACATCTCACCTATTTTAAACAATTAATGGAAAAGGTTTAGCTCCATATTTTGGACGAAGAAAATTCGTTCCATTTTTTAAATGTATAATGATTGCATGGAGTCTATAACACGACGCTTTTCCATAAAACCGATTTCATGTATTCTCACCTATTCAATCACTACTCTAAAGGTATTCTATGCCAAGCATTATCGTAGTCGGCGCCCAGTGGGGGGATGAAGGTAAAGGGAAAATTATTGACCTCTTAACCTCTGAAGCTCAACATATTGTAAGAGCTCAGGGTGGCAATAACGCTGGCCATACGATCATTGTTGACCAGCAAGAATACAAACTTCACCTCACCCCATCCGGCATACTCCATCCTAAAACTCAGTGCTATATCGGCGTGGGTGTCGTACTCGATCCGAAAGTGTTACTTTCTGAACTACAAGAACTTAAAGAAAGAGGAATCCAAATTCAGGGTCGTCTTTGGATATCACCGGGAGCGCATGTTATTTTTCCTTTTCATCAAAAATTGGATCAATTGATGGAAGAGAGGAAGGGTGATCTTTCGATCGGAACGACAGGTCGAGGAATTGGACCTTGTTATGCAGACAAAGCGAATCGAATTGGGATTCGAGTTGGAGAGCTCATAAGACCGGAAATTTTTTCAAAAAAGCTGAAAACCGCCATGGAGCTGAAAAATCAGGAACTTACGAAGCTGTATGATGAAGAGCCGATGGATTTTCAATCAATTTTGGAAGAATATACTGCCTATGCTGATCAATTGCGTCCTCTTGTTACTGATGTAGAAAGTTCTATTGAAGAGGCAATTTTAGCCGGAAAGAATGTTTTATTTGAGGGAGCGCAAGGAACTTTATTGGATATTGATTCCGGAACCTATCCTTTTGTTACCTCTTCTAATACTGTTGCTGCCGGAATCTGTGTAGGTGCGGGAATTGGACCGAGTTTAATCGATCATGTTGTAGGAGTGATTAAATCCTACACGACCCGAGTCGGAAATGGACCTCTTCCAACGGAAGTAGAAAAGGGCTATGAGTTTTTAGATCATCAAAAGGCGAGAGAATTTGGTACAACAACGAACCGAAAGCGTAGAATCGGTTGGTTCGATGCTGTATTGGCGCGCACTGCTGTTCGTTTGAATGGTTTTCATTCTTTAGCTGTCACAAAGTTAGACATTCTCGATTCGTTGGAAGAGATCAAGATTTGTATTGGATATGAAATCGAGGGAAAACCCTACCAGCACCTTCCGTCGCTTGTCGAAGATCTTGAGCAGGTGACGCCGATTTATGAAGAGTTAAAAGGATGGAATCAGTCAACATCGGATGTCACTGATTATGAAGAGCTTCCTCGTGAAGCTAAACATTATCTAAGTCGCATTTCTGCTTTGTGCAATGTTCCGATAAGTATGGTTTCTCTTGGACCGGAGAGGGGACGAACATTGATTCTTAAGCAGTTATTTCAACGAGAGGGAATGTTGGTATGAGTGTCACTTCTCAAGAAGTTGAAGATAAAATCTATACTTTAGAACAGCTTTCTTCTTTGGACTCCAAACAAGTTCCCCGACATATTGCCTTTATTCCTGACGGGAATAGACGCTGGGCAAAAAAAATCAGCAAAGATGCCAGTCATGGTCATCAGAAAGGGGCCGATATTCTTTTGGATATTGTGAAGGCTTGCAAAGAAATGGGAGTTCAAACGGCTACATTTTTTCTATTTTCCACAGAAAACTGGACAAGACCGAAAACAGAAGTACACGCATTGATGTGGTTGCTAAAAAAGTATCTGATCCAAGAAAGACCGAGATTGATAAAGAATGGTGTCAAGTTAAGCGCTATCGGTGAAACGAGTAAGCTTCCGAAGAGGGTACAAACGGCACTTAAGGATACTATTGAAGCGACTGCTCATTGCGAAGATATTGAGGTTGTATTTGCTCTCAATTATGGCGCTCGAGACGAGATATGCCGTGCAGTAGGCCGGATAGTGGATGATATTGAAAAAGATGCTCTATCGAAAGAAGAGATTACCGAAAAAGTAATTGGTCAATATCTTGATACTTCCAAGTGGGAAGATCCGGATCTCCTGATTCGAACGAGTGGAGAGATGCGGGTGAGTAATTTTCTTTTATGGCAGATCTCTTACACCGAGGTATTTATTTCTCCGGCTTTCTGGCCTGAATTTACACCGGATCATCTATTGGGTGCTGTTCTAGACTATCAAAACAGGGAAAAACGTCGGGGAGTATAATCATGAGCCAATTACAGCTACGTTTAATTTATGGTTCTTTGGGTTTAGCAATTGTTTTAATTGCGATCTACTTCTCCCACTGTCCTTTTTTCCGCCCCATTTTCACGCTTATTACTGCCGGCATTATCGGAACAGCCATCTGGGAATACTATCAGCTGGCAAAAGCAAAAGGGTATGAACCATTGCAAAAAATCGGCATTGGATTCGCAGTTCTCTATGTTTTTGCTGTCTTTTTCAAATCACAATATGAAGCAACAAGCCCTCTACCGACAATCACACTGGGATGTGCCCTTGTCACCGGTTTTCTTTATGACTTTAAGAATGGAAATAATCCCATTGTAAATCTTGCTCTTACAGTCTTTGGAATTGTTTACCTTGCGATCCCTCTCAGTTGCATTATTGATATCACTTTCACCTATGAATACCCCGGGCTTCAAGATGGCAGGCTATGGATACTCTACCTATTGGCCGTAACGAAAAGTACGGATATTGGTGCCTATGTCTCCGGAAAACTTTTCGGACAAAATAAGCTTGCCCCAAGAATCAGCCCTAAAAAAACTTGGGAAGGTGCCGTTGGAGGTTTCGTTGCTGCTCTGATCGCAAGCCTACTTTTCCATTTCTTTTCTGTTCGTGGCATTGCGATGACCCTACCCTTTTGGCATAGCATTATTTTGGGAAGCCTGGTGAGTATCTTTGCGCAGTTGGGCGATCTATCAGAATCCCTATTAAAGCGTGATGCCGGAATCAAGGATAGTAATAATCTTCCCGGTCTTGGAGGTATGCTCGATATTGTAGACTCACTTGTATTTAGCACTCCGATCCTTTGCTTGTATTTAAAATTGTTTTAGGAGAATTCTATGATTATCACCATTGATGGCCCGATCGGAACAGGAAAGAGTACGATAGCCAAAGAAATTGCAGAAGCAATTGGTTATATCTTCTTTGATACAGGAGCTATGTACAGAAGTCTCACCTATGGCGTATGCAAAAACAAGATCAATTCAGATAACCCGGAAGAAATTGTAAAATATCTTCAGGACTTTTCTTTTGATATTAAAATTAAAGATGAGACCAAACATTATTATGTGAATGACGAAGATGTCACCGATGATATCCGTGGAAAAGAGGTCACTTCACTTGTTTCCAAAATAGCTGCTGTTAAAGAAGTGCGAGAGCAAATGGTGGAGATCCAAAGGGAATTCGCAGTTGGAGTCAATGCTATTTTTGAAGGAAGGGACATGGGAACCGTTGTATTTCCTAATGCCGAACTTAAAATCTTTTTAACCGGTAGAGTAGAAGTTCGAGCACAAAGACGCTTTGATGAACTCAAGGCAAAATTTCCTAAAGAAAACAAGAATTTAACCTTAGAAACTGTCATTGAAAATATTAATCACAGAGATCATCTGGATTCAACCCGAGAAGCTTCTCCATTGCGACAGGCGGAAGATGCTGTAGTCATTGACACATCCGACTTGAATATTGAAGAGGTTGTGTTTCGGATTTTGGAATTGCGAGATAATCTTCCTACGTAAACGTTCAGCCCCCCTGCTGATTAAACAGGAGTCTGACAGTTATCTTACCGTTCTTTAGAGGGTGTCAGGAAATTACCGGCGTCGATTTTTGGCCATTTTTTCGGAATTCGACTCCGACACTAAACCCTCTACTCTTAGGAGTATGCGTGTTTAGGTTCGAAGCCGAATTCCGAAAAAATGACTCAAAACTCGACAGGCCGGTAATTTCCTGACACCCTCTTAGTGACTATCTCCATCTAAATAATCCCATTTGATTAAACTTGACAAATCTATACCGGCACCTGCATCGGCAAATCCAGCATCTTCACTAATGGACGGTACCATTTCCCACTGTCGGATGAGGGAAGTTTGTTCCTCAATTCCTAACAAATATTCCCTTAACTCATTTTTATCCAACACGAGTAACCGCTCAACAAAAACATTACGCATCGCTGATAAATCGGAAAGCTTTGGTTTTTCTGAAAGAGACATTGTATCAGCAACCTGGCCCGAAACTAATTGATTCAATGACTCTCTAATAAATATTTCCCAGAATTTTGCATCCCCATTAAATGAAATTCGCTCTTCTCTAAAAGTATCTATAACGCGGGAATAAAGCATGAGCTCTTTAATTGTCGGAATCAATGATTCGAGAGCTTTTTCTAAAAGCGGTTCTTCGGCCGGTTTGATCAACTCTTTGAACTGAAGAAACAGACCTTCTCCGGTAAAGTAATCCACAAGAGGCGCAATGTTTGCTTCAAAAGGAAGTTGACTGTCTTTTATGAAATGCTGAAAAAGAAAATCCGTGATCGGCTTAAAGTCTTCCGGCTGAAATGGTTCTTCCGCCTCCTCTCTTCCCACAGGCTTCTGCATCGATTCATTCATATGCTCGATTACTTGCATTAGCGTGACACGCCAAGAGGGATGATAGATCAAGTCTACAATTCTATCCGCTAGAAACTTGCAAAGACTTTGCCCTGCAAAATGTTTTCCCATCCATGTAAGAAAAGTCGTGTCATCCTGTTTTTTCCCACGAAAGAGATATCCGAAGGAAAAGAGCATCCCATTAATAATAAAATGCAAACTCAGTGTTGCCATACCAACAGCAGGAAGACGGGAAGCTCTTTCCCGAACACCTTTGAGCATACCACTATGTCTAAAGTGATCTTCTTTAATCATTTCATAAATGAAATTTGCAAGAAACTCTCTCAACTTCTCTTTAGCTTCTCTCTGTTGTAATATCCCTTCCATACTTCCCGGAGAAGGCCTGAGCTCAGAATCTTCATAAATTTTATTGATTTGACCCCAAGAAAGCTTACCACCCAAAACTCCTTCGAGAATATCATGCCCTACTTCAAAAATCGCTTTTCTGGAATTTTTCCCGAATCCATCCAATTCATATTCTGCTGTTTCTTCACCCCCTCCATACAGAATTGCAAGAGCGAAGAGGTGAGGATCCGTTAATTGTTTTACTCCATATTCTGCAATCAGATAAGTTAAGAGATGTACAGTAACGTCCCTTCCTTCCAGCTCGTAAAGAACTCTCAAGAAACTTTTCTTAGAAATGATGGCATGACGGTCTAATAGCTTTATGACCATCTCTTCAATTAAGTCATAAAGGGCTTCATCCAGCTTTTCGGGTAAGTTCCTAGTTGTCAAGCTTATCTGATGAGGATCCGGAAGACCACGAGGCAGCGATTGATCTCTTTTATGCCACTCTAAACGCGCGATGAATCGCTCGTCATCCGAATGAAGATCCATCGGCTGAAGAAACTGGTCCACTTCCTCCTGTTTCGCAAGCGAAGAACCAATGGACTTTAATAAGGTGCCAGTCAAATTCCGTGTGGGCTTTCTCTCATACATCCCTGATAATGTCGTACATAGCTTTAGCAATAGATGTTCAAAGTTAATCAATGGCTCCAAATTGTGCTTTCCAAGCAAAAGATGCGCCATACGTGTTCGGTATCCAACGTAATTCCCTTGTACACACTTTCCAAACAGAGAATTTATCAGTTTATTTCGATACCCTGACCGTTGATCAATCTTATAATTGGCATATCGGATAGGAAGGTTTATTCGAAAAAGGAACGTCGCTTCACCAAAACCAGGCAAATCACTTAACTTCTCACCAAAAAAGTGAGGGATACTCATATTTATATACTGAGCGGTCGTACGACAAAAATCGGGATACGCTGTATTTTCTCCTAAAGTTCTTTGATAGATCACAATCTCTCTTTCACGTTTTTTCTGTCCCAAAGTTTTCAAATCTTCGGGATCCATCGGTTCACGAGAGAAAAATCTTACAGAAATTTTATTGACGGCTCGAAGTGTAGAAGTATAACAATAATCAATTACATCCGCCTTTCTCGCAAATTGAAAACCGGCCGATACTGGTGGTGATAATTTCCTCAAAGCAGCAAGAGCAACATCATCTACAGCATTACTGCAGGCTCTATAGAGCCGCATCTGCAAATGAAATGCGAATGCAGAAGGATTTCGCGTTCTTGGCAAATCTGATCGATTCGTAACACCCATTCTTACAGGTACTTATTATTTTTAAAATAATTATTTAACATCAGTATTGCACTTGTTGTGATTTCTCACAAGTATTGGGGAAATGTCAAAATAGGATAATTTGACTCTTGAATTTTTTCAACTAGTGCTCTTGAAAACAAACCCACTCTTTATTAGATTAGGACACTTGTTAATTTTAGAGGGTCACATGGCAGCACCTAGAGCCGCATTTGCAGAGCAATATAAAGTAGAGTTCGAGTATCTCAGGACTGATTTGGACGTTGGTATCTCTCATTTGCTCTTTGTACGCTTGGGACCAGCCAATCCTGAAGAGTCAGGATTAGGTGTAAGTACACTGACTTCCATTGATCATACAGATCTTGTTCGGGCAGTCACAAAATTGGGCCTCGACGTCCTCAGAGATCAACTGAATGATGCAGAAAAAGCTCTTGAGGAATACAGGATAGAACAACAAGGAGCTTCCACTCCTATTTTAAAGAATATTAAACAAGAGTTCCTGCAAAATTTTAAGTTCGAACGCATTCAAGAAGGATCAAGTTCTGAAAAAGCGATCAATAGGCTCGAACTCCTTGCTTGCCAAGCACATGCCGAAGAATTGGGAAAAAAATATGCACCTCCAACATTCGATGAATGTTTCGAGGCTTATGCAAGAGCACTCAGCAGATTCGAAAGTGCTCCTACAGGAGATGAACTAATCATCACAAATAAAGATAAAACCAAATTTGCCCATCAGCTTTTTGGAAATGGATTTGACAGTATTGAAGATCGCTCGATTCTGACAAGGCTTGAACAACGCATTGCTGGAATCACCGATAAACCAGTCACTCTAAAGCCTGCTGATCGCAACCGATTTAAAGCTCTGTTGAAGGGACCTGGAAAATATCTTGAATTGACCATCGGGCTCGATTCCGAGCTTCTAGCTATAGGGCCATATAACACTCCATTCAATTTTGATAGGGATAACAGGAGTTAAACGAGATATTTCTCGATCCACCGCTTGACTTCGGGATGATATGCTGACCAAGCGCTCCATGCATCGTTGGCCCATCCCCAAGCAAAGCGGGAATACTCTTCTAAACTTTCTCCATACGGCGCATCGACTACTGTAATGGCTCCAAGATCATCCGGCGGAGTCAAGACTGGGAACTTTGCTCCATTTGATAGAATGCGGCTCATGAGACGTGAAATCGTTTTCAATTCCTTCTTTTCCACGATAGCAAAGTGCAAAGCAATAAGATGTATAGCGACAGATTGCACCGAAGCATCAATGAACCTTTGCTCAATCCCGAGTTGTTTCTGAAGTTCGAAATTTTGAGGATGCTGTATTCCATAGGCATCGACTACAAGACGATGTACATCGGGATATCCCCATGAGTTCCTTTCATGGGCCAACATCTGATTAAACGCTGCCCAACACTCCTGAGAAGCAACCCCATATCGATTTTCTGCACCCTCTGCTTTTGGAAAGCGTGCGCTGCATCCCGGGCATTGCGTGAGTTTTTCGTCATCTGTTTCCATAACTAATTTCCTATTGTATAATATAGACCCGGTAATTGTAGCGATTCTAATCAAAATGTCAACTATAGAGATAAATTCCTAAACTAATGTTATATATGAAATTTTTTATTACCTCAATAATAACAACTGATTGATATTCAAAGAGAATAGTGATATAATGTTACACATATAAATGTGGTTAATATGAAATTATTTTATCGATTTTGGCACACTCTTTTTCGAGTTATTTTCAAAGTCCTGTATCGACATCGCGTTATAGGAATTGAGAACATTCCGAAGGGAGCTGCGATTTTGGCTTCTAATCATATTTCTTATTGGGATCCTCCATTGGTAGGCACTTCTTGCCCACAAGAGATTCATTATCTTGCTCGAGGAAGTTTATTTGAACAGTTCGGATTAGGTTGGATCATATGCAATCTGAATTCCCATCCCGTAAAAGGAAATGCGGGTGACCTCAAGTCGATTAAGATGGTTTGCAAATTACTTAGAGAAGGGCAAAAAGTGATGATTTTTCCGGAGGGAATACGGTCATGGGACGGCAAGCTTTTACCGATCAAGCCGGGTGTCAGTATGATTGCTCAAAGGGAGCACGCTCCGATTGTTCCTGTTTATTTGGATGGCGTATTTCAAGTGTGGCCGAGGACAAGGAGATTTCCGAGGTTATGGGGTCGGACGACTTGTGTTTTTGGAAAACCCATATATCCTGAAAACTACAATCATTTAACTAAAAGAGATGCTCAATTAGCAATCGCAAAGACTCTTGAGGAAAGCCTTCAAGAGTTACAAGATTCCTGCGCCAAGCTCTCTTGAGTAACACTCATTCGAATCATTTGTAAAACGATTTTTTTACAAGACAAGATTGACACTAAAGGACTTGCGCGTAGCGCTTTGGTACCACTCGGACTCGTTTTCTGCGGACACCACCAGCATACAGTCGTGACATGCGGAATCTTTTGTATACCGAGCTGGAATGCTTGAAAATCCTAATGAGACACTCGAACTCGCATGCTAGTGGTGTCTACACACACCTAGTCCGAGTGGTACCAAAGCGGCGAATGCATCGCCGCACTCCAAAGGTAAGCGTCAAGTTAACCCGTATTGACATAGAACAAAGCAATTCCCAGTCCCGGTT
>Ga0233413_10001148_pt1 | contig 11776 bp, 25 predicted proteins | sample Na_anoxic_6_MG_FD_189019 | JGI IMG/M metagenome (GOLD analysis project Ga0233413, IMG submission 189019) | Seawater microbial communities from Saanich Inlet, British Columbia, Canada - Na_anoxic_6_MG | ecosystem: Environmental > Aquatic > Marine > Inlet | place: Canada: British Columbia... | reverse complement strand
ATTTTACAAGTAAAAGAGTTGATTTGAAAAAATGGTTATTTCCAACGATGCCCGAAGCGGCATCAATGGAGGAATGGGCAGAATGGAATAAGACCGCTGAACAAAGCAAACTAAAGTGGTTTATTGCTGATACTGTACCTACGTGGTTTGCTGTTACGTTTCAGTACAGATACGAACACTTCGTCGGTAAATTAAAAAGTAAGTACATTCGTAAGCACAATCTAATTAAGATTAACTCATTAAAAGACGACGAGTGGTACGATACAGACACACGTATGATGCACAGTAATTTCCAATTGCTTGTTGATTTTGTTGAATTAGAAAAAGCACATATGCAAATTATACTTAGTGAAAAGAATACAACACGACGTATGCGCAAAGTAAAATACAGAAGTGCCGAAATGGGGATTAAGTACTTGGATTGGGAAATTTCACTAGGAAAAAAAGGTGGAATAAATCAATCAAATAACGCTAAAACAATCAAAGAGTTATTCCTATGGTGGAAGTACGATAGACCAACGCGTACTGAACTTATGGATGTTAAAGGTTCAATGGGTATGAGTTCAAATGAATTCTATAGTGATATGGACGATGATAAGAATGATAAAGAGCGTGTAAGTTCTATGTTTGCGAGTATTGACCGTAGAAAAGATAAAGAACCTGAATTGTACAAAGATGTAAACAAAGCGTACGAAGATGCGGAAGCAAAATACAATAAAGAAGATGAAAAAATGCTAATTAAATTAGTTAAAATACGCAAGTCTTTATGGACATAACAATTTTAAATTAATAAGGAGTAAAAAAATGAGTAAGACCACAATTGATGGTATTAAACGCAAAACAGATGCAAACGGTAATAAGATTAGTAAGAAAGCAACAAGCCATGGTTCATACCGATGCAAACGTAAGCCAAATTCAAAACGTTGTAAACAAGCATCATAGTGGGATTTGGGGGATGAAACAAACTAAAAAAACAAATTCACGATACGTTCAAATGATTAAAATCCAAAAAAATGTTAAAGACAGAATTGATAGTGGACAATACACGGCTAATGTTGTGGGGGGATTATATGAACTTATCCAAGAAGAAACCAATCGTTATACATCTAAGTTATAAGGTATATATTACCAAATCACAATAAAAATGTGTTAAAATATACCGTACTATAATAATGGAATAAAACATGCCTAAAGGAAATAAAATAAACAACGAAGCGATCGAATTAGTTAAACGCCTAGGAATAACACCTGCTAACATCTTGACACCAACTCAGATGGTAGTTGAAGCAAAGGACTTACATAAGGATATCGAAGTAACTGACTTGGGCGAAGAGGCACTAGAGAAACTAGGCGCTAACTTACTACTAAGTGTTGGTCAAGGTTCTATTGAAGAATCACATATGATTGTCATGAAGTATTTCGGTGAAGGTGCAAATGTAACTGATAAACCGATTGTACTAGTTGGCAAAGGTGTTACATTTGATACAGGTGGTGTTTCGATTAAACCAAGCAACAAGATGCATCAGATGAAGATGGATATGCTTGGTGCAGGCACTGTGATGGCAGTTATACAGGCAGTTGCTAAACTAAAGTTACCTATCAATGTAGTTGCTGTTGTTCCAACTGTCGAGAACGTGGTATCTGCTAAGGCAACTAAGCCTGGTGATGTATTCACTAGTATGTCGGGATTAAAGGTCGAAGTTCTTAATACAGATGCGGAAGGTCGTTTAATACTTGCAGATGCATTAACATATGTTGAGAAGTTCAACCCTGAGGTAGTGATAGATGTTGCTACATTAACAGGTGCAGCACTGTACGCATTGGGCACATATGCAACTGCTGTACTTGGTAATGACCAAGAGTTAATTGATGATTTGCTTAAAGCAGGTATTAAATCCAAGGATAAAGGTTGGCAACTTCCATTATGGGAAGAGCATTGCGATGCAATGAAAGGTCAAGAAGGTGTGGCAGACTTACGCAATATTGCTAAAAAAACAGGACCAGGAACAACAACCGCCGCCGCTTTTTTATGGGAATTTGCAGATGAGTACCGATGGGCACATTTAGACATCGCTGCAACTGGAAGTACAGGCGATAAACCAACAGGTCGTTCGGTTAAGATGCTGATTGAGTATATTAAGCAGAAAGCGAAATGACTCCACAAGAGATAACAGACTACAAACGCAAGTGGAAAATGGACAAACCGTTTGTAGTTAAAGTACACGGCGATTTATACATTGCACATAAAGATTGGTGTAGGCGCAACGCAGATAGACACCAATGGAGCATGGATGCATTTACTGCGCCGTATGAAAACACATTTTTCTTTGAGTTTAATGCACACGCAATAGCATTTGCTTATGCATTTAGTAGGAACGTTATAGAATAGAGTAAGCACAGTTTATGGAAGATTCGCATAATGGTATTGCAGCAGTTTGCTAAATTGCCGACCGAAAGGTTGTAATGGTTCGAATCCATTATCTTCCACACTTTTTAAAGCACAATTTTTATTGTGCTTTTTTTATGTATTTGATTGTATTGTTTTATATATTCTATGTTATAATTTTGCGAATATCTTTTATATAATACGAGGGTATTAAAAATGGGGTTGAATTAATAATCAAAGGGGAGTAATAAGATGGATACAGTAATTTTTATGAAATGGGCACTATTGGTTTTTGTATTACTAATGGTATGGCAGATGTACAGTTTTTTTAAACAAAACAAAGGGGAGTAACAAGATGGATACGGAAACAAAAACAGCATTTAACTCATTACTAGAGCATAATGCTAAACAGACAGACAAGGTGCTCGGTGCATTAACCGAATTAACAAATTGGATGAACACAGTACAACAGTCAATCGACAACATCGACCAACGTCTTAGACTTGCAGAAAAAACAAACGAGTACCAAGATAATGAAAGTGAATTTTACGTGACTAAAGATGATTTTAACAAAGGCATGAAAAAACTACATAAATTTACAGAAGAATACTGCACTGATGCAACCCAACAAAGAGACTTTTACAACTGATGTCTGTATGCATAGGAAATAATTGTTATGACCAGGTAAGAAAGAACAATACTGTTTATTTTATTCAGAGTCTCGTATATAGTCAGACCGTGTTAAATACAGAAACGAATGATACTAAATTAACACAAATGTCTGAATTTGTGTTTGATATCGTTACACGAGCGGGTTGCATTCACGAGATGATTAAACGACCTTCTTAAATGGAGCACCATTGCTTCATCACCATTTTGTGCAGAATGGTCGCATCCAATGTTAAATCAACACACATTTAGTATAATGACCTATCTATTACATCGAAGAATACAATGACACATAAACAAAAAGAAACTTGCAGAATATATATTATATTTGGTATATCAACTGCGTTTATATTAGGCGCTGTACTAGCAACTTACTTCGGACAATAACATGACAATATTTGATAGAATTATAGAATTTAACGCAAAGCGAAATCTTTTAAAAACGCCCAATTGGGAAAAGGAATTTAGTTTTATTGCCGAAGAATTGTCGGAAGGATTACGTGCTAATGATGTAGAAGGGAAACTAGACGCACTAGCAGATATAATTGTATTTGCTACAGGTGCTATTAAGAAAGCAGGATACAACCCAAATATCATTATGGAAGAAGTACTACAGCACATCGAATCTGATAAAGGTTACTTTGACGAAGAACAAGGTAAGTGGATTAAAACAGAACGCTCTTATACTCCAAACTTCAATAAAGCAAAGTAATGACTACAAAAGATAAGCAACGTATGTACGAAAGGTTCCAATCCAAGATGGAAAGTGCATGTTACCAATGCATTAATGAAATAACAAGCCAACACGATATAGATGTACCTGATACATTTATCATTGACAACGTAGTGCCTGAAGTTTGGGAATACCTGAACAAAATCGTACCAACCCTAGCCTCAAAGCACTCTAAAAAATAATTACATAAACTTAACAAAAAAAGTTTTACCGTAATCTCTTTTTAGGTTATAATACTCCCGTACACAATAAAAAAGGATGTACGATTATTACTTATAGGGAGTTATATATGTTTAAAGCAGTTCAGTTCACCAAGTCGAACTTAGATGACTTGAGAAAAGACTTAGATGCCGTATTATCAAAGTACAGCAAAGAAGCAGGGATTCACTTCAATATCGGTAGTATCCGATTTAGTGAGCGTGAAGCAAACATCAAATTAACAGCATCATTGCCATCAACTGGTGGTATGTTCACGTCGGCAGAAGAAGAGGCATTTGATATGTTCTCTAGGATTGATAGTATCTCTGTCGGTTTACACGAGGTTGGTTCTAGTAGAACATTAGGCAATGTCAAAATGGTAGGTTACAAATCACGTAATCGAAAATATCCATATATAGTAGAACAAGTATCTACTGGTTCGCGATACAAATTAAGCACATCATCGGCAAGAAGTCTATGCCCAATAACGGTATAGGGGGGATTATGCCAATCACAAAAATGTTAAACACAGTAAAAAAAGTATTCGATACAGATAATATATATGATTTAGATTTCGATTTAGGTGGCAGTAGTGCTAACGATTTTGAAAATAGTTTTGTTATATTCGCACGTTGGAGAGGCTCCGACAAGGAATTAACAGAGGTTGAATTGGATATCCTCAATGATGATAGCCAATTTGTTTATGAAAGTCTGATGGACTTTCTTTATTAATAGGAGAAGTAAAATGATAGACATGCAATTTGATTTAAATGCAAAGTTAGAAGAGATTCGTACTATGAAGGCAACGGTGGATGAGAAGAATGCACTAAGTGGTATGGTTGTAAATGAATACACTAAGGCGTTCATGGACACAGTAGATGCCCCAAAAACGAAGAAATCAAGAGTTCCTTGGGAAGATAATGATGTAATGACTGTTTATAGTACCATTGAGAAGAAGTACGGTGATAAAGACTCGTGGAAATATGGTTTAATTAAATCTGATGAGTTTGATAATTCTGTAACGTCAATGGCTAAATCATTGAATAGAACTAATGGTGGTATCCGCTCTATTATCAAGATAGCAACACATAGTGGTAACCTATCGCCATCTAAGAAAGACAAGGGTGCCATTGGGACTGCATTAAGATATAAGCGTTTAGCACAAAATGTTGGATTGCTTACAGAAAAGGCTTATGTAGGGACGTTGTACTGTGGCTATACTAACGGCACAGTTTCATTGAATGATTTTGCTACTGATATTTTTAGTATAGTTGATAAAGAATCAAAACATATTGAAACGATTGATGCAGTTGTTACTAATGGTTCTGTTGTTGCCAAACATGTAGTTAAAGTTTCTGTTAAAAATGATAAGGTTTCTGAAAAGAAGAAGAAATCTATTGGACACAGAGTGGTTGGTGCACGCTACACATTTGATGAAAGAGTTGGTATCTTTAAAAAGGTAGTATCCAAGTTGGGAAACTATCAAGAACTTGAATCAGTGTATGGAAAAACCTCATTTTCTGGATTTCCACCAACCGACCTTAATCAAACGTACGCAAATATCGCATCTACTGTTCCAAACAGAACTACCAGTGCTGTAAAAAATTCAGTTGACCACGCGGTGATTGTTTCTCGTAATCCAGACCGCAAGTACACCAAGTCTAAGATGGAAATCTATAGCGCCGCGGTAGAAGCAGGATTTATTGTTTAAAGGAGAATGGTTATGTCAACAATTGAAGAAAAAAGAGAATTGTGGTTAACCGATAAGACTCGTGTTTATCAGCATGGTTGGAAAGAATGCGAGAAAGGTAATCCATATAAGCAATTCATGTACCCCGACCAAGAAGACCAAGATGAGTACACTGTTGGTTACTCTGAGCACTTTGCAGTACAGAAATGTGCAGGTCAAGAAACATAATATGCAACTTTTCGCATACGTCAATGGTAAAGAAATCAAGGTAATTGAAGATTTTGATGAAGTTAAGGATATGGTACTTGACCATATCCGAACCAATTACCGTGATGTGGCACCGATGGATGATGATGAATTTCAAATCGAAATTGTTTGCCAAAAATACATTGACGATGTACAAGAAGGATATTAGTTGACATATTAATTCTAGTTATGGTATAATACACCTAACAAAAACAAAAAAGGAATTTTTAAAATGTCAGACGAGAAGCACACTTGTTGTATTTGTAAAGGAATTTTCTTCGGGTATGGTAATAATCCAGAACCAGTAGAAAGCGAAGGTCGCTGTTGCGACGACTGCAACAACAGTCACGTAATTGCGGCAAGAATTGGTAATTTGGGAATTATCCCAACAGACAAAGAAATTGAGCAAATGGAACAAGACCGTTTAGCAAAAGAAAAGGAAGGAGAAGAATATGGGATTTGATGTTTACGGAAATCGTGAGGATAGTTATTTTAGAAATAACGTTTGGTACTGGAAACCTATGTGGACTTATGTAGTAGAAGTTTGTAATTTGAGTGACGAAGCACATGAAGCAGGGTTAGTCAATGATGGTTACGCAATTTCAAAAACCCAAGCAAATAAAATTTCTGAAACACTGTTCGGAGAATTAAAAGCGAATAGAACACAAACATATGATTTAAAGCACAAGAAGTATCTTAAAGAATTACCACTTAAAACTTGTAAGTTTTGTAATGGAACAGGTACAAGAGATTACAAGGGCGAAGATATTAATTGTAATGTTTGTAACACGGAAAGTACACGTAAAGAGGGAATTCCAATTGGCAAAGAAAAGAATTGGGAAACTAATTATTCATTCGATGTGGACAACGTTAGGGAATTTGCAGAGTTCTGCAAAGAAAGCGACGGATTTGAAATCTGTTAATTGTAAACAAAAAGGAGAAATAATATGAAAAATAAAAACATTAAACTAGCAGTAGCACTTGTAACTGCAATGGGATTAGCAGGTTGTGGTTCTAACCCACCTACTAATGAAGTTGAACACGTAGCATACGCAATCGATAATGCTCCAGATTGGTTTACTGAACCAAATGAAAGTAAAGACGGTGTATTGTTTGTAACAGGCGCGGCAAAAAGTACGGACATGGCACTAGCACGTGATAAAGCATTGTTACACGCTCACTCACAACTAGCAGACCAAATCCATGCTCTTGTTAGTAGTCTAACCAATAAGCAAACTGTTGAAACAAACAGTGAAGTAACTATTGAAAACATCGACCAAATCGTTAAAAAGGTAGTTGCAGAAGCAAACATGGCTGGATACAAGGTAGTTGAAACTGAAGTACATCCAGAAGGCAAGTATTATCGCTTTTACGCTATGATTTCGTTTCCTGTAGAACAAACACTACTAATGAACAAACAGCATGAAAAGAAGAAGGTTACTGAAGCCGCTAAAGCACGCCTAAACAAGCAACTTAATGACCTAGATAAAGAGATTGAACGTATCAACGCTGTTGGTACTAAGAAGAACTGGAACTAGCCATGTTTAAGTTTGTTATTCTATCTAGTTTATTAGTATTTCTCAGTGGGTGTACGTCGTTATATAATGACCGTAGCATCCCAACTGAGGTGTCGATTATGCCAAATGATTGTGCTAATCAACGAATGATGTTAAATTGGTTAGAATACCAAATAGGTCAAGAGCAGTCACTACTTTCAAATAAGGGGATTTATGCACGAGAACAAAGAGCACTCAAACATAAGAAATGGGATTTTAAGTATGCTTGTAATCCTGTCAATTAATACAAGTGGTTGTGCTGTAAATCCAAATCCAAGTCCGTATACGTTCGATAATCCATTGACTATCGACCCACCAAGAGGACCAATTATGGATTATGATGATTTGAATTATTTCCAAATTGATTGTTCAAATAAACAAGCACAGGTTGAATTGTTGCAAAGCAATCTTCGTACCAAGGTAGAAATAATGAAATCAAAGTTCATGATTCCATTTAGACCACCAGGTCCTGTGCCGACTGAACGAAGTAATTGGTTAGTTAAACAATTGCTACTAAAGATACGCAACACATGCTAGGGTAAGTAAATTAAGGAACAAATGTTATGACTGATATGCAAAAATTTTTAATAGGGGCGTTGGGTTGGCCATTTGTGCTACTTGCCTTACTGTTTACATATGACAATGCATTTGCTAAATGCATTGTGCAACAGGAAACTGTTAAATTAGGGAATAATATACAACAGCAAACAACTGAGACTTGCGATGATAACCAACAGTTTGATGTTGGTGTCATTGGGTTTAGTGGTAAATTGGAGTTATTCAGACGCCACCCAACATATACCAATGATTTCATTCATAATGGTGCTATTTGTAGATGGTTCATGGATAGTAAGTTTAAAAACAATGATATTAGTAATCTTGAGGGGATTATTTGTAAAATCGGTGACAATTGGACTGTCATTGATAAATTTTAGGAGAGACAAATGCGAAAACACACAACTGAAAAGGAAATGCAGGAATTGGATATAATGCTACAAAAGCGTTATCCATCTGCGTATGCTGAGTGGCAAGAACGAAATATTGCATCGTCACAAGCACGACGCGACCGACGATTGAAGGATAAGGTATGAGTAACTCAACGGTTGGTAGCGCACTTGGTATGAATGTAGTTACCGATATGATTGGTGATTATACGAATATTGGCGAAGGTGAGGAAGAACTGCGAACACTATTACGTCTCAAAGGAGTTGATTATCACACAACAATGGACCCAATATCCAATGAGGATAGTGAAGATGGCGCAAATTGTGGTGGATTACATTATGGGCGTACCGATGAATGGTTGGCAGTGGAAGCAAAATTCAAGCCAAAGGTGATTGAAATTTGTAAAAAATTAGCACCACATGCAGACCGAGTGATTGATATTAATAACAGTCATTTAGAACGCCTAGTTAAATATAACTGTGATGGTGATTATTTTGATACTTTGTGGGATTATGGATATGGCGATGTTGATAAGGCAGTTGAGTATTTTCCATCAGTGTATAACATACAACTTAATATATTAAATGAATTGGTTGATTGGATTGCGCCAACACCGTCAATAACAGATGAACCGTCAATAACAGATGAAATGAGTCATCTTGAGTTGGATAACATACTTCAAATAAAATATCCTTCTGCGTATGCAAAATACGAAAAAAATAAAATAATGGACGTACCCAATTCGAATAACCCAAAATTCAAAACAAAACTCAGATTTAATAATCAACAAAAAATTGCGGTACGAAGAATAATGTCCGATAATACTAGTGGTGAATTACTAGAGGAAGGAACCATATATGAACGTCAATGCCTAATGGATAACAAAGAAACAACCGATGTGACAAATAAGAAGTACCGTGAAGAGAATAAAGAAATAATAGCGATAAAACAAAAACGGTACCGACGTATAGCAAAATACATGGAAGAGGAGAAATAATATGACTACATTTGACAATGGAAGAGAAAAAGAACGACAGCGCGAATACAAAAAGCAATATCGATTAAAAAACAAAGAGAAAATCGCTGCCAAACATAAAGCATACTGCGAAAAAAACAAAGAGCAGATTAGTGCGAAAAAAAAGGAATGGCGTGATGCGAATAAAGAACATATTAAGCAAAGTAACGCAGAATACAAGGCAATCAACAAAGAAACGATAGATGAGCAGAATAAAGCGTACCGTGAAAAAAATAAAAAATTACTAGCGAAAAAATCTAGAGAATACCGAGTAAAGGAGAAATAATATGACAACATTTGACCCCAAGTACGAAAAACAACGAAGTTATTACCAACGTAATAAGGAGAAAATTTACGCTAAGCAAAAGGAATATCGTGAGAAGAATAAAGAAAAACTCAATGAAAAGCGTAAGGAATATCGTGAGAAGAATAAAGATGTAGTTTCTGAAAGAGCGCATGATTATTACGAGAAGAACAAAGATGGTGTCATTGCTAAGTACAAAGTAGAGAATAAAGAACGTATAAGTGAAACAGCACGTTCGTACTACGAGAAGAATAAGGACGAAATACGCATCAAACGACAAGCGTACTACAAAGCAAATAAAGAACGTTTGAGCACAATTGCTCGCGAGCGTTATCAGAAGGCTAAAGCAACATAACGCATAAATATAGTAAATTAAATTTTATTTTATTTTATGAAAGCAATCCCTTGGGGAGTAATGGACTTGTACAAGTTACATTCCAATCCCGAAAAACTAATACATAATGGTGAATTCCGCTATCTACCATCTCAAGAAGCATTGGACGACTTGTCTGATTACTATGAGAATTGGGCAATGTGGGCGGAGGATGAAAGCAGTGAAGGTAACTCAGAGAGGGATGAGTGGACTGTCGAGTTTCTCAATAACCAAATTGAAGAAGATGAGCACGAATACAATTATGAAGTGCGTGGTGATGAGATTGTGGGGGAGTCGTATCGTGGTGCATTATTTGATTACAGCACAGAGCAATTAAAAATAATACATTATTATTTTATGGCTCGTATGGATGGTGAATTAACGGTGCGGGACTTTTCCGAGTTCTACGATAGGATGGTGAAGAACGGAGTAATTAAATAGTATGAAAGCAATCCCTTGGTCAGTACCGAACTTATACAATCTTCATAGTAACCCAGAACAATTAGATGGATACAGTGATGACCTTCATTATCTACCAACTGCTACTCAAATATATGACGCAGTTGATATGTATGAGAGTTGGGGAGAACAAGTGGAACGTGATGATGAGAACGTTCCATCAAAATGGTCATTAGATTTCTTAATTAGACAAAGAGATGACCTACAATGGGAGTACGATAATGATTGGGGTGATGATGCAGATGAATATAAACCATCGTTACTTGGATTATCTGAAGTTCAATTAGGGTGGTTGCACGATTTCATTCTGAATCGTTATGATGATTTAAATCTTACTTACGGTGATAGCAATAGAAAAGAGATGGTCGATGCCTTTGCTAAATTCTACAAAAACGGACGCATTAAACAATAATATGCCATTGGCATATTTTCATTTTACATAAATTTCCCTTTCGGTTCTATACGACATAATTAATCTTTAAGTAACATATATAATGTGTGTTATATAAATTAAAGGAGGTTAATTATGGGCATGTTCGATTCATTTGCGGTTAAGTACAACGACACAACGCATGAAGTTCAAACTAAACGATTCGAGAATGTACTGGATACATGGAAAATCGGCGATGTAATTAATCAACCATCATTTGGTGTACAGGTTCTGTATGACTTGGCAGAAGATGTAAATGGACAGTTAGAATACGCATTTGAAGAGGATGCTAATAAAATAGTATTCATTGTTATTGCTAACGGCGTATATGTGGAGAGCGTTGTTTCTCCGTACTCACGTGAGTATGACACTTCACAGTCTATTAATCATTTAGAAGAGAAATGGGCTGACACAAACAAACAAATCACATCATTCAATACTCATTTGAATGCAAAACAAGAACTGAACAAAACATATTATCAAGCACTGTATAAACTTGCAGGGTACATTGATACGTATAGAGACCCAGATTCTAATAAAGGCATCGGGGCAAGTATAGCAAAGTTCCATTATCATAAATTAGACAACGTGAAAAACGACAGCGATTTAATTGATGTGCTACTAGAAGAAATCACAGAAGCGTTACTCGAACGTGAAAAGCCACTTGATGTTATATACGATAACGACCCATTGGCAAAATACAAGGTTTAGAACATGAGTGATTTTAGTGTATTCGATGTAACTAACGCAGATGCCATTGATTCATTGCATG
>Ga0233413_10001147_pt1 | contig 11778 bp, 17 predicted proteins | sample Na_anoxic_6_MG_FD_189019 | JGI IMG/M metagenome (GOLD analysis project Ga0233413, IMG submission 189019) | Seawater microbial communities from Saanich Inlet, British Columbia, Canada - Na_anoxic_6_MG | ecosystem: Environmental > Aquatic > Marine > Inlet | place: Canada: British Columbia... | reverse complement strand
TTATTAGCTTTTGAGAAGTCTTCAAGATAATCTTCTGTAGGCGTAGCTACAATACCTCTATCTAACATTTTTAACTCGTGTTCTACAAAGTCTTTTATTTTTTCTGTCATTTTACATTTTTCTTTACCCAGTTAACAATATATTCTAGTCGATCCATCTCGTTTGGAATTAGTATACGTCTATAATCGTATATAGTTCTTTTAGTGTAACCTCTACCGTGCCAATAACCTGTCCAGTATTTGTTTATAGATTTAGTTCTTTTGTTTATTTGATATAATCTATCACAAGAGTGTGAGTTAATTCTTACATAACCTGATTGGTATGACTTGATTTCGCGCTTATCATTTAATAAGAACGTAGCTGTTCCGTTTTTGTTTACTTCTATTAGTTTCATAGTTTATTTGTTTTATAGTTTACTTTGTAATCATTCCACCGAGCAGTGTAAGCGAACGACTTGCCTTTAGCGAAAGAGCTTTTTTGCTTTGTAACCACAGCGTTCCACTCTTTATCAGTCAGTCCGCTACACACCTCATGTGAGTGCTTGAGTCTATGCCCTCTTGCACGATTTCTTCTTGTGTCTATCATAGTTTGACACGCTTCCTTCATATTCATATTAAAGGTAAGACCAGATTGAAGGGTTGTACTCGACAAAAGTTAAACCTTTGAAGTTAAACCACTCAGTGATACCTTCTTGATCTTTGTCTTCGTCATAGATAAATGCGAATCTTTTTGGTAATTCGCCGACAGGATAACCTTTGTAATCTTGACCATCAAACCTGATGGTTGTTGAGTTGATAAATTTAATTTTTTTCATAGTATATTATTTGTTTGTTACAGTATTATTATCCAAAGATAATCGTATTTTGTTTGTATTATTGATACATCTCTTGTTGCCACTTTGGTATTTCAGAGTTATATCTCATTGCCCATTCACGTTCGATCGCTTCGATCTCTGTTAATTTAATCTTATGGTGACTAAATTTACGCTTAGTTTTAGTTTTACTTCTCATATTCATCAGAGTTTTTAACTATGTTATCATTTATCACTTGTTCTACTTCGTCACGAGTCAGTTCACCCATCATCTGTTTTAGTATGAGAGAAGTCATATCGATTTCTTTGTCGTTTATTATTTGTACCACTCTCATATTAATCGCCTTTATAGTCTAGTGTTTTGTAATATTCACCTGCTCGCTGTCGAGTTAGTTCTTCGATTCGTTTGTACTCAGCTTCGTTTTCCATTTGGTCATCACGCCACTTGGTTACTTCGTCGAGCGTACCGAACTTAGTCATGTAACGTACTGTACATTTATAAGTTTCACGTTCTGGAAAGTGTGAGTTAAAGTGTTTAATTATTCGCATAGTTATTTAGTTTAGTAGAAGTCGTAGTATATATCTAGTACTTCAGATTTTTGTTTTTCAGTTAATTTAGTGAAATGTTTGTCAAACAAGTTCCACGAGATTTTTAGTAGTGTATAAGATTTAGTTGACATAGTTATATTTTTTATTAGTTATTAATTACATTTATATTATCCATAGTGGATCGTATTTAGTTTGTAGTTGAAGTAGTGAGAATCGAACTCACATTAACCATTACTTCAGATTTTCTATCCAGTTTGATGTCCCACTTCATGGTTCGGATAGTCACCATATTTATTTACTTGTTTATAAAGTGTCCGTCAAGCGCGAGTTGACAGTCTTCTAACGCATCTTTTAACGCCTCAGTAGTTACATTACCGTTTAAGTATTGGCGTAGTTCATCGATAGTAGATAATACTTCGATTCTAGTTTTAGAATTTATTTCTTTTGTTACTGTTAAGTTTACTTGTATGGTATGGTTTCCCACAGAAGTATATTCTATTTTATTATTGTTTAAATAGTTTAGTAAGTCAGTTCTAGTTTCATTGTACATAGTTATATTTTTTATTAGTTACATATATATTATCCAATAATAAACGTATTTTGTTTGTATTTTTGATTTACCACTTAGTTTCATTCGGAGCGAAACCAGTTTCTACATAGTCAGATAGTTTAAAGTTACTGATTTTGAGTACAATAGTGTGAAAGAATTTTCTCATATAAGTTTTGTTTATAGGTGGATAATAGTTTATTAGTTATTTTTATAGTTAGAGTATGGCACGAAGTGTGACAGTTTGTCATGACAAGTAGTATTATATTACTACTTTGTCACGAAGTACAACAGGAACTGAAGTGGACGATGTATAAGATTTATACTTTATGAAACAATTCATAGTTTCAAGTTTTGATTTCATTAAATCATATACAATATCATGATTGTAAGTAAATGATTTTCCATTTTTGAATGTTACTTCAATGATTTGATTTTTTCCAATTAAGGATTTTCTGACGACGAATCGTTTTGATTGTAAATTTGACATAGTTATTATTTATTTATTTATTATTATTTATTAGTTACATTATTATTATCCAATACATATCGTATTTAGTTTGTAATATTAGTTTGTTATTAAAAACTGTGACATTAGGGTATTAAGCTAAGTATAGTAAGGGGCTATTGTCACACATTGGGATCTATCCAGTTCGGGGCCAAGCCAGGTTCGGATAGTCACCTTAGGTTTTAAATGGAAGGAAATTAATCCTACATTCGGTCGTTTATAAAATTAACCCATTCGTCGTGGTTTTCGAAGGTTGATTCGATATCGGAATATTTATTTTCGAGGTCGATTAAATTATTAAAATAAATCGTTTGGTTAAATGGTTTTTGGTTTAATTCAGTCATAATGGTATATATTATTGGTTATTATTAATTGGTTACGTATATATTATCCAACGCGACTCGTATTAAGTATGTATAATAAAAGTTGAGTTTATTCTAGAAAAAACGTAAAATAGTGGGGGAAATATGGATAAAAACCGCGTATATATGCGTAAACGTGGATAAAAAACTGGGGGACCCGCGAAATGGATTGCGATTTTCCTAGAGATTGATGGATTCCTAGGAGAAATACAACACCACAGTCCCATATATGTAACATTTTTTCAAAATAGTGACACTAGCTTATTAATATATACTAGTAAGGGCCTTATGTCACACTTTGCTACTTAGAGTAAATAGACGCTTCTATGTGTAAGTATATATAGATATAAGAATAAACTAACTATGGCGCAGAAACTAAGTCCTAAAGCGGCGAAAGATAAAAAGACTAGAGATTTAGCGGCAGCTAACACTCCAGAGAGAGAAAAGAAGAGAGCAGAGTGCCAGAAAGAAAGAAGAGCAGCAGTTAAAGAACATGGTGCCAACTGGCTTATTGGTAAAGACTACGATCATACTAAAAAAAGGTTTGTAAGTGTTAAGCAAAATAGAGGCGGTTACGGTAATGGCACAAAAAATTCATAAAATATAAAAACATGGCAATAGCACAAGCATATCCAATAGGTACACCTAAAACAAACGACTTACTAGTAGGCACATCGATGCCTTTAGCAGACACAGATGCTGATCCAATAACTAAAAACTTCCCTATTAGCGGAATAGTAGCTTTAGCAAACTCAGAAAAGATAGCTACAACCGCGATTACTATTACAAACGCACAATTAAGTACGATAGGTGATACGCCGGTTGAAATACTACCTGGAGTCTCTGGTTATATATATCAAATATTAGGTGCAACTGCTCAACCAATAAACGCCGGTGTTTTAGGTGATGCTTATGATTGGCAAGGTCAGAATGGGTTTATCTCATGGAGAAATACGTTTTTAACTAACGCGCATAGAGTTGAAATACCAAACGGTCAATTACCTAGTGGAGGTGTTAGCGTGGGTGGGCTTGAGACTTATGTAGAAATACCTATAGCTGGTAGTTCAAGAGTCAATTCACCGCTGATAATAGGCGTAACAAATAACACTAATCCAATCACTAACATAGGCGAAAGCCCTAGCGCTACTTGGAAAATAAATCTTACATATAGATTAATACAACTTTAAGGCATGGCTAGAATAAGTTCATACCCTAAACACATACCTGTACAACCAGAGGATTATTGGATTGGCACTAGAGCTAGCAACTTAATGACTAGAAACTTTACAGCTAAGGCTGTAGGTGAGTATATAAACATAAGCGGCGCTATTTCTATGGCAACTTGTATGTTGTTTAAGTTTAAAGTAACAAACTCAGGTCCTGGTGATATAACAGGTGTACCAGACGAAACACCTTTTGCTAATATAACATCGTTACAAATAAACGCACTTGATGTAAGCGATCAAGATACTGTAGGTTTCTTAGAATATATAGTAGGTACTGAAATAATTATTAGCGAGCAAAATCAAATAAGTGTTTTTGGTCATTACAGTATAGATTCTTATACTCAAATAGATGATACCGCTTTTTACACGATGAACCTAACCTACGTAGGAGGTCCTGGTGTTATAGAACACGACAAACAATATAATATTTGTTCATTTGTTTTATCAGATACAGATACTACTTATGAATTAGATTCAATACAAAATGGACCTAACTCAGACATAAGACTTATAGGTAGCGATTCAACAACTGACATCGTAACTCTAGAGGCTGGTTCTAACGTAACGCTAACAAACTCTGGAAATAGTATACGAGTGGACGTAGTGGACATGGGTGATAAAAACTATGTACATAATCAGTCCGTGGCTAGCGCAACTTGGAACGTACAACACAACTTAGATAAATTCCCTTCATGTACTATGGTCCTTTCAACGGGTCAGCAAGGTTATGGAGATGTAACTTTTATAGACGAAAACAATTTAACAATAACGTTTTCCGGAGCTGTTTCCGGTAAAGCATACATAAACTAACTATGGCAATACCTTTTTTAAATAACCTAGACATTACCGACAATCAGTTGCTTAATGCTAAACTACACGTAACACCTACAGCTCCTACAGCAGCTGCTGGTCAAATATACTTTAACAGCGCCGATGGTGTAGCTAGATACCACAATGGCACAACTTGGGTAGATATACCAAGGAAAATATCAGTCGGCGGAACTGATTTAGCTTATTCTCAAGCTATAGACCTAGTGGCTGGAACAAATGTGGGTATCGCGGAATCTTCAGGTGTAATAACAATTTCTTCAACTGATGAATTCGAAGGTACTGTAACAAGCGTAGGCGCTTCAACAACAGGAACCGCTTTAGATGTAACTGTTACTAGTCCAACAACTGCACCTGACTTAGACTTTTCATGGGCAGGTACTGCAAGTCAATATGTAGATGGTCAAGGTGATCTTCAAACATTTCCAACAATACCTACTAATATAGTAGAAACATTTAGTAACAATAACACAGGAACGTATGTAGCCTATGGCGTTACAAACTCGCTTGCAACAGGTGATGTAAGTATTGGTGATGTTGATTTAACAGCTGTAAACGGCACGGCGGTTGCAGGCGAAAGATATTTAACCAAGTCTAACACCTGGGCTGAAGTATCTGGTATATCTGGTACTACTTATGATCTAGAAGGTGTTGGATCTACAAATGGAACAGCTGGTATAAGACTAGCAGGTTCAGACGCTACAAACGACGATGTATTAATTATAGGCGCCGGAACAACTACAGTCACTAGAGGCGGTGATACTTTAACAGTAACATCTAATGATGAATTCACAGGTACACTTACTGGTGTAACTGAAGGACCTGGTATTACAGTAACAAACACATCAGCTACTTCACCTACCGTAGCGGTAGATTACTTAGGCGCTGATAACTATTTGCTAGAAGCTGGAGCTGCTACAGTTGCAGATTCTGATGATATAATAAACTTTAGTGACGACACTGACACTAATGTAAAGAAAACTACTTTAGGTACTATACCCGTAGAGTCTTTAACACTAGTAAAAAATTATATCGATAGCTCTGCATCAGGAGGTGTTTACTACCAAGGTGGTTATAATCCTACAACTGATACAACTTCACCAGGTGGCTACGGTCTTCAAACGCCACCAAACCCTAACATTATAGAAATCGGTTGGATGTACACCGTTACAGCTGATGGCACTTTCTTTGGTGAACAACTTAGAGTAGGTGATGTGCTTATTGCAGAAATAGACGCGCCTACGTCTTTGTCGGATTGGACAACGGTTCAAAACAATATAGATTTTGCTACAGCTGGAACAGACACTGGCGTTGGAGCTGCCATAGTTGGTATATCACGTTACGATGAAGACGACTTTACGGTTAGTTCAACTGGTTTTGTGCAGTTGACAGTTCCTGCCGCTAGATCTGGCAGTATCGCTGTTCCAAACTCTTCGACTTACACATATCCAAGCAGTATAACCGCTAGCGCAACAAATAGTGTTTTAATACAATTAGTTGACGGAAGCACAGGCGAAACGGTTTACGCTGATGTAACTAGACTATCTCCAACCACCTTCTCTGTTAATTATGGTGTAACGACTCCAACAGGCGTTATAGCTTTGATACAGCTAATAGGGTAATAATAACAATAAAATCTAATATATGAAGTTTAAAAATTATATTGAGACTGAGTCTGGTATAAAAGACACAAGCACTTCTCCGGGTACAGCTGGTCAATTACTGTCTTCTACAGTTGCCGGCACATCTTGGATAGATCAAAATACGATTTCTTCTGGAACATCAGAAGTTGTAGACATACAAGTTAAAAACATATCTTCAGCAAACGGTGGTATTAATCTATCTAAAGGAGATCCAGTTTATATATATGGAAGCGTTGGGGCTTCAGCTAGACTTTATGTTGATTTAGCGGATGCTGACTCTACAGCAACTAACAATTTAGGTGATGGTAAAATGCCTTGTGTTGGTTTATTAGATCAAGACTTATCTCCAAACGGAGAAGGGACAGCAACTGTTGTTGGTAAGTTAAGAAACTTAATTACAAATCCAATAGATGGAGATGTTCCAAATGAAAACGACACAGTTTATGTAAAATCAGGAGGTGGACTTACTTTAACGAAACCAACTGGCTCTACAAACCTTATACAAAACGTAGGTCAAGTAGGTAGGGTAAGTACTTCAGCTGATGGTAACATTGTTGTAGCTGCTTTACTTAGATCTAACGATGTACCTAACTTGCCTGAGGGTAGAATATGGATTGGTGATGGAAACACTATAGTTTCAGACACTGTTTATGTAGATGAGCCAAACAATAGAGTTGGTATAAACACAGCCATGCCTACTTACGACTTAGACGTAGATGGAGCAATTAGAGCCTCAGAAGGCTTTATAGACAACGAAGACAATTCTGCGCTGCGAGTAGTTTCACCACCTGGTGGATCTTTTCGATCAGCTTTTACTACTGTTGGAGCTATAGAAGTTACAATACCAAATAGCTATGTTAAAAATGATGTAACTTTTACCCTAGAGGTTAGAGAAGGCGGTCTTACCGCGTACACTATTAAGATAGCTATGCGGGGAAATATTGGAATAGACTTGTTTCCATATGTAGTATCAGCATATTTAACTTCAGATGCTAACAAAGATAACAATTGCACTATTAAATACGAGTCGCTTGTACCTGAGTTTGACGATGTAAAAATATACGTTCAAAATCCATCTCTCGGATTTCCAAGTAATACAGGAGTTTTTATAACTGAATTTACAGTTCCAGCGACTGTTGCCGACGGTAATCTTGCGTGGGGTTTAAACATAACAAGCGTTCCAGCAGAAGCAAACGCGACATTTTCAAACACTCAAGTTACAAACTGGAAAAGAAACGGTCAAGATCTTTACTATGGATCTGGAAGTGGAAACGTCGGGATTGGGACGACTAGTCCTGGCGCTTATAAATTAGCTGTTGCTGGCTCTACAGCTATAGGAGAAAATCTTCAAGTTTCAGATGGATTAGGTGGAGATAGAACACTCGATATAGATGCACCCAACGGCGCGTTTCGAATTGGTGATATAGACGGGATAGCAGATGAAGCTTATATAGAAGGAACTGGCTCAACCATTAGAATCTCTAATAGCGGTGGCCTAACATTAATAGCTGACAGCAACCAGAACGTTGGTATTGGTGCTCCTATTCCCTCACAAAAACTTCACGTAAATGGAAACGCTAGATTAACTGGTCTATTTTATGATGGAACTAACTCAGGTGGCGCTTCGGGACAAATACTATCTTCAGACGGAGTTAAAACAGAGTGGATAAACGGATCAGCTATACCAGGTGTTCCAGCAGGTTCAGGCGCTACAAACTACCTAGCTAGATGGACGCCTGATGCTAACACTTTAGGTATTGGAGTTACATATGATAATGGAACTAATGTAGGGATTGGAATCAACCAACCAAGCGCTAAACTACATATAGAAGACACAACCCCTACTTTAAAAATATTAAGCAACCAATATTACAACAACTCTGTAATTAGTATGGGGAACGGCCAATCTGAAGCAGCCTCTATAACGTGTTCCAATAATCCTGGGCTTAGTAACTTAGAACTTAGATATGACAACGGAAGCACTGGTGATGCAAGAATAAGAGTTGGGCAGAGAAACTTAGACTTCATGATTGACGCCGTCTCTGCTATGTACATTAACTCATCTAAAAACGTCGGTATTGGAACGACTGCACCTGGCACTTATAAATTAGCTGTTGCTGGCTCTACAGTCATAGGAGGTAATGTAAAAGTTTCAGATGGATTGGGTGGAGATGAAGTGCTTACACTAACCCCAAATACTGGATCTTTTAAGATTGGCGATATTGACGGAGTAGGTGACGAAGGTTATATAGAAGGAGATAGCTCTAGCATTAAATTTTTTACCGGTGGTAGTCAAACTTTAGTTTGTGATATTAATCAAAGAGTTGGTATTGGAACAACAACCCCAAGTGAAAAACTTGTTGTTAGAAATGGAACTTCTAATACTGATGTAAAAATACTAGCTTACAATAGCGCTGCTGGAACAGAGGCTACTTTAAAGTTTAGCACTATTAATTCTGAAACCAATTATGAAAAAGCGGCTATTATAGCTAGAAATCCGGATGGCAGTTGGGGAAGGAGTGACATGCACTTTGCTTTAGACTCTGCAGAAGATTCTGGAAACGTTGAGTTTTCAGATACAAAAATGACCATATTAAACGATGGCAACGTCGGTATTGGAATTACTGACCCAAGTCATACCCTCGAAGTTAAAGGCACTGTGTTGGTAGGAGATGGAAACACTTCGTATTTGTATCTTCATAATACTGGCAATTTTTTATATGGAGATACTTATGGAAATACAATAATAAAAGCAGCTGACAATTTTAGAATACAAACCACAGGTGGTCTTGAAAGAGTTAGAGTTAATTCTTCTGGCAACGTTGGGATTTTTACGTCTGACCCAAAGACAAAACTCCACGTGGCTAGTGCAAGCGGGAGCGACACTCCTACGGCAGGAACTGCAACTGGAGGACTGTTTGTTTCTAACACAAATAAAACCTACGGCGTCAATATGGGTGTTGCAGGCGCCGGATGGAGTTTTATTCAAAGTCAAAGAGCAGATGGGAATACCACATTATACAACCTAAACCTTCAACCGCTTGGCGGTAACGTTGGTATTGGAACGACTACTCCAGACGTTAAATTTGAGGTAGAGTCTACAACAAGCGCTAGTGGCATAAGAATAAAAAACACTAATAGCGGATTTGCTTCTTTAGATATAGAATCTAATAGGGGCACTGGCGCCAATCTAGGTGGTTTAAGATATAAAAAAACAGGACAAGCTAATAGTCAAGCAGAAATTAACTATGTAGCTGGTACTAGATTTGATTTTCTACTTGGAAACGGAACCGCGGCGCTTACTAACAAACTTTCAATACTTGAAAACGGAAATGTTGGGATTAACGATAACACTCCTAGCTATAAACTAGATGTTAATGGAACAGGTAGATTCACTAGTACAGTTACTGCTACAAACTTTATACTATCTTCTGACGAAACGCTAAAAGATAACATAAAAGAAATAGACACTAAACACGTAGATGTCTACTGGAAAAACTTTGAATTAAAATCTGAGCCTGGAATTAAAAGAGCAGGTGTTATAGCTCAAGAGCTAGAAATTAAACACCCTGAGTTCGTAAGAACAGCAGACGATGGATTAAAGTCCGTAGCATATATAGATTTATTAATAACTAAAATTGCTGAGTTAGAAGCAAGGTTAGAAAAGCTAGAAAAATAATGCCAGTTCCAGATAATGACACGTTTTCACTACAAGATGTAGCTGATTATCTTCAAAAATCGGAAGAAGACAACTTAGTTGGCTTATTTAACGCCGCTCAAGACGATGATTTTGATCCTAATTATGAAGGAGACCAAGATAGATTATACAATTTTAGAAACTACGACGGGTTGTGGGTTGGAAGAGTTCAACACATTAATTCAATTATTTCTACGGCGACTTCTAGAGCTGATCAATCTTGGGACCAAAAAAGTTACACTTTAAATAACCAATATATAGGCCATGATATTCAAGTAATATTAAAATATACTGCTGGAAATGGAAACACGACCGCAAATCCCTCTTGGAGAGCAGATGTTCAGATTGGAGGTTTAATAGGTATAGGGGAAGACGTTTATAATTTAGATCAAAATCAAAGTCCAAGTTGGCAAACAAGTAGAGTGCAAACTTTGGAGCTAGACAATGTTGTTTGGTATGATATTCCAAACTCAGACACAGCTAGTGGTTTGAGATGGAATAGACGTGGGCCTACAGCGCCTACCTCGAGTGGCACTGGAGTAGCTGCACCTCCTTACACGGGTGGTCCCGATAAATTCTATTACACAGAAACCTCAGGAAGTTTCGTTACTGATAAGACTTTTTGGCTTAAAAGCCCTACCTCTACTATTACATCTTCAAACAGAACGATTAGTTTTTATTACGCAGGGTACGGATCTAATGTGGGTGATGTAAGGATTTACACGAAAATAATAACATAACAAATATAAAATAAACATAAAAATGGAAGTAACTTACGATTGGAATTGTAAAACAGTAGATGTACACCCTCAAGAAGAAGGGCAGACAGATGTAGTGTATAATGTACACTGGAATGTAACAGGTGTTGAAGGGGAATATTCAGTAACTAATATAGGCACCCAAATTGTACCATTAAGCGAAGGTAGTACTTTTATACCGTTTGAAGACTTAACTAATGAAATAGTAGTTGAGTGGACAAAAGAAGCCATGGGAGAAGAAACTGTGGCAAGTATAGAGACTAGTATTGCTAATCAAATACAAGACTTAATAACCCCAACATCTGTAACAATGACAATAGGGGAGTAAATATCGAGCAAAACGAGTAATAATAGCCATATGCTACAAGAGCATAAAACCAATGTCAATTTTAAAACCAAAACCAATGACACTTTTTTACCAGACTGAATCGTGGAGTAGTCACCCACAACCAGGCAAAAGCCAAGTTAAACTATGGAAACACATAGCTAACAAAGAAAACTGGAGAATTGTCCAGCTTATCAATGGATTTTACCAAACAGAGTACCAAGACATCGAAGATCCAGAAAACTGGCATGATGTAACCAGGCGTGAAACTTTAGAAGGAGCTGAAACAGCTATCGACCAAACAGTAGCGCATTACTTAAAGAAAGTTGAATTTATCGACGGACCTAAAGTAGTAAAGACCTTTAAATAAACCACACTCAATTAAATTAAATTAAATCAAATATGGACGCAATTGTCAAAAACCTTAACTTTGGTGAAGAAGCCAGAGTTAACGTATTTAAAGGAATAGAAAAGCTCACAAAAGCTGTTAGCTCCACTCTAGGAGCTAGCGGCAAATGTGTTAT
>Ga0233413_10001145_pt1 | contig 11806 bp, 12 predicted proteins | sample Na_anoxic_6_MG_FD_189019 | JGI IMG/M metagenome (GOLD analysis project Ga0233413, IMG submission 189019) | Seawater microbial communities from Saanich Inlet, British Columbia, Canada - Na_anoxic_6_MG | ecosystem: Environmental > Aquatic > Marine > Inlet | place: Canada: British Columbia... | reverse complement strand
AATGATATTAATGTCTGGAATTAGCCGGTTAAGATGATTCATCAGTGATTTTTTTCAAAAGTTACGCTTTTTTACCCACAGATTCTTCGGAAGACCCAAAAATAGTATCCACTTCATCCGCTTCAAATAGGCCTCCGATATTGGTAACAGCAAAAGGTATTCCGGCCTCATCCAATGCATCAAGATATGGCTGCGCCCCATATTTTACAGAGCGAAAAAAAATAGCGATATCTGAATAGGCCAAACCACGCTTTGAACCATCGTTGTCGGTCCATTCAGTCCCAATCAGCCTTTGAATTCGGTCAACGATAAATTCTATTTCATCAGCCTGATATTGAAATTCTACTTTATAGATATCCCCTGTCTGATATTTCTTTCCTGAAGACTTCATTGATTTTTTAAGACGCCCGGGATTGTTGTTTTGAATCAGTTTATTTGCAAGGCTTATGATTCCATCTGTAGAACGAAAGTTGGTGGGCAAATGATGGGTAAATACTTTCGGGTATCGTTTTTTGAAGTTGATAATATTATCTACAGTAGAACCCCGCCATTGATAAACGGATTGGTCGTCATCGCCTACCACGCAGATATTATTTTTCTTCCCCGCCATCAGGTTTACCAGTCTTTCCTGTATCAGATTTACATCTTGGTATTCATCAACGGTAATATAGGTAAATCTTTTGCGAACTTCTGCAAGAATATTTTTGTCATTCTCAAGGAATCCAACCGCAAGAGCCATCAGGCTGCTGAAATCCAGGAACCTTCTTTCATGCAATTTTTCATCATATAAATGATAAGCGTTTATAAATGCTTCCGAATCAGACACAACTTCCGGGTCCAGCATTTCTTCCCGAACGATATCAACACCACGAATAAAAGTATTGATAATCCAGGCCTGTTTGGTTGTGCCATATGGCTTTCTCATTCCGATAGATACCAGCCAATTTTCTAAATTAGGCAAGCCAAGGTCAGTCCGAATGGAACTCACAAATGAAAATCGCTTGCCTTCGTCAAGCACATCAAAGGCCCTGTACTCAGGAATAAATTCTTTTAATAATTCATAACAGAAACCGTGGATTGTCCCTACATATATATCACCAATATCCGGCTGATGACCTAATAGATTTCTTATCTTACTTCTGATCCTAAGCTTTAATTCTTCGGCAGCCTTTTCCGTAAAAGTAAAGGCAACAATATTTTCCGGTTTGGCTATTTCTTTGGCAATAATATAGGCTATTCGGTGGGAGATGAATTCTGTTTTTCCGGAACCTGCACAGGCGATGATTTGAAGATTATGAGATGTTAATCTGGGCTCTGATTTCAGTAAGTTGATCATTTATTTGCCAACATGACAAAGGGGCGGTAAAAAGGTCAAGGCCCAGTGGAATGGGCTTTGCCTGCCATTGCAAGTGAGGAGCGGGCAGGCGGGATAAATCTGCTCTTGACTCATGTTCTGTTGTTATTACTTAAAGCAAATGTCATTCAGCAGAATAGGCGTAAGCCAAAGTGCCTTGACATACCGTAAAAGGAATATAGCCAAGTTCCTGATTGGTCAGAAAGGAACTCAACGCTATGCTGAATAAGCCCTCTCGGGGTTATATCGTGTTTTATTATGTAGTACCTGCCGTAACCTCGAATAAATTGAGTGCCTGGGAATACTCCTTTGAAAAATCGATTCCCGCGTCAATGTTTTCATCCATCTGCTTGATACCCACGTACATATACGATACCAATTGCAAGCCTGTAAATTCACCGGGCAGACTATGAAGGGTATACTTTTTATCCGGGTTATTAATATCGAGACCCTGCCTACCCAACAGTGCGATTTCCGAGGTGATCTGCTTTGCCTTTTCTGGCCCTAGTTCCTGGAACCTCTGTAATGCTGTCTTGCAGTACATGACCACATCCATTCGTAACCCGGGAGGCGCACTGCCTTGCATGGTACTTTGTGCGATTTTTGCCCGTTCTTGCCGACATAATTCAGAAATTTCTGAATACGGGGAAATATCAATTGCTTTTTTAAAAATCGCATCAGCCTTTTCCTGTTTGTCGTTCATCTGCATCAAACAAAGTGCATAGCCATATTGCGTTTGCTGGTCATCGGGTAATAGCTTGGCAGCTTTCTCCAGAAAAGGGAAGGCTTCCCTGGGATCTTCCTTTGCTAACAAACTTCCGAGGTTTCGAAGGGTATAGCCATTCTCGGGGTAAAGGGCATAGCTTTGTTTTAAAGATTTCTTTGCATCATCCGATTGTCCATTTCGTAAATAAGCAATCCCAAGGGCATTCCATGCGTTGGCATGTTTCGGATCGATCGCTGTCAGTCGGGATAAGTATTCTATCGCTTCCTTCATTCTGCCCTTGTCACTCAGCATCATGCCATAGTTGAATAAAACATCCGGGTGCTCAGGATAATGTGCAATCAAAGTACGCAAAATTGGTTCAGCCTGTCTGTAAGCCCCTTTGGTGAGTAATGCAATGACTTGTTCGACCGCTGCATCTACATCCTTGGAGGACTGGGGCGACCACTGCACTGTGACATACTCGCCATCTATTTTAATATTGGACTCTCCCCCTGCACGTTTAAAATAGTCTTCACAGTAAAGGGACACAGCTTTCTCATGCAACTCCCGGTTTGCTTTCAATAGATCAGTTGCTATTGGTAAGAGATCAAGGTCAAAATCGTCAAGCTTAAACTCAAAAATTAGGGCTTCACTGCTCATTTATTCTGCCTTTCTGTAATGCCACTCATACCAGGTTTCCATTTTAAGATCCTTTGCCCATGCATCGACAGTTTCGATGTAGCGATCCGGATCTTTTTTTGTCGATAAAGCCTCATACTTTTCCAGCAATTTCTCTCCCCGGTTAAGATAACCGAGTGATCGGTACGGCAAGAGCACCATGGTGTCTCCCGAAACCCTGGACCACTTGATCGCATAGGCAGCGTTCATCGCCGCATTCCTGTCGAAAATCTCTTTTGGGGTTATCTTTCGGATCTTGGGGGTAAAAGCAGCAGAGGCCTCTCGCATTTCGTTGTTCACAGAGTCTTCTTGTAAGAGCCGAAGACCAGGGCAAAGATCGGCTATCATGTCCATTGAAATAAACTGTATTGGTAAGAAGTTGAGTTGTTGAAGAATACCCATAACAATCAGATCGGCGTATTGGCGTGCCGTATCAAAGGGCATACCTTTAGCCGAGACTTCTTTTGCAAACTTATCTGTAAGATGGGCCACTTTCTTGTCAATTACGCCAAAATCAGGTATGCGTTCTGGGTCGCCCCACTTGATCAGTAGCATGGCACACTGAAGCGCCACAAGATAGTCGCCATATTTCTCGTATTTAGGGTTGACCTTAACCAAGTGCATAGGCACAGAGGATCTTGCGGAAACCATGCCGGCAGGTGTGGTGATCTTATCATCGACCAAAACAGAAACGCCGAATCCTGTCTTCTGCTCAACTAAGTCCATTATCTTTTGTGTATCAGGTGCTACCATTAGAATTGCCTCGAAAGAATATACATATTAAGTTGATAGCATAGGATCGGTTTTCCATTCGAACCAGGGGCTGATGCATAAGATTTTGGCAAATATTATTATGATATTGAAACTCCTCTTGCCTTCCTTCCCACTCCTAAATGACGGATCTTTTTTTGACAGATCTTTTTCCCTTTTTACTATATTCATCTCTGTTTTTCTTCAACTTATCTCTTATTCTAAATAATCTTATTATATCTTCTCGACAGGTAATTTTAAATCTCCTGCCCCCTAAGTCCAAATAATAAGGTTTATTCACATCCAAGTTTCGAACTTGATTTACCATGTTAAATAATAGTTGTAATAGCTCAATAAAAAGGGGTAAAGTCCCTGGATTCCCGCCTGCGCGGGAATGACGAAATGACCTAACCCCATGTCATTCCTGCGAAAGCAGGAATCCAGAAAGGTGGTGTACGAAAATGTTGCCCCTGTTTATTGAGCTATTACTAATAGTTCCTAATGTATGAGAATTAAATTGCTGGCTTCCTTTGTAAACCCCGGTGAAATGTCTTTTGGATTTCATAGGGTAAACCCCAGTAGAATGGATTTGCACTGGTGACATAAGTTTTGCCCTGAAGGATCAGCAAGGATTCCAAGGGACGGCTGTTTTACATGAAAATTTGCATTCCACGGGGTAGACCTTTTTAAAGATTAAACCTGTTTTGTTTAAAACTAATGAAATTTAGCTTAAAATCAGGTGAATGGTCAAGGAGTTTTGCGAATTTGGTTCTGAATGCGAGCAGAAAACCTCCTAAGAAGAAAGTAAAGACTTCAGGCAAGGCTATCAAAAAGGGAGAGTGGAAAGAGCTTACTCCTGAAAAGATCCTGAAGAAGGCAAAAGCCTTGACTGAAAAAACAGGAACAATCCTGAAAACTTTCAAGCCCAAGCGAGGGAAGTAATAGATAACCACTCCCAGAGACTGAGAGAGGATCAGGTCTCTTGAGAAAATAGAGGGCGGTTAAAGCTTTTTTCTTTAGCCGCCTTCATATTTTAATGGGATAGGTGCTTCCGATATTTAGAATTTTCTTTAACTTTAATAACTATTTATCTAAATATTTAGCAGATTTTAGTCTTTTGCCTAAACGATGTTCAACATGCATCATTAAAACCTTTTTCAGCTCAGTTATTATATCGTCATCGCATTGCGCATTTTTTTTTAATAGTGATAGGTCAGTAGACTGAAAATCCTCAAGGACTTGCACTGTTTTTGGGCCCATCCCAGGGTTTAAAACCGATTCCTTTTCACAGCCCAAACATATTATTGACCCGCTTGGGGGATGGAATAATGCCCTGCCCTTTCCCTCATAAGGTCGATTGCAAAGGCTGCACCGAGATAAATTAATTCCAAACCCGCCTATCTTCATGGCCCGTGCCTGGAACATAATCATAGTCTCTTCGGTATTTTGCTTTTCTGATAGAGAACCCAGGCCAAATTTCAACAACTGAAACATCTCAGAACTTTGCACATTAGATGGAAAAAGGGTCTCTGTCAGCTCCACCATATAGCTTGCCCTTAACAATAGATTGTAATCTGTTCGAATTGCAGGAAAACCTTCAGCTAATTCGCACGATTCAAGGAAAACAAGATCACCGCTTCTTCGCTCACTAAATGCACAATTCACCAGGGAAAAAGTAGTAAGAGAGTTAACAAATCGTTTGGAGCTCTTGCGGCCACCTTTGGCCACGCCTCTTAGGGTTCCGAAAAGAGATGAAAAAACAGTAACGATAAGGTCAGATTCACCAAAATCTTTTGTCCTTAAAATAATCGCCTCTGTCTTTTTCGTCTCCATGGTTTCTATGATGTCCGTCGAAAGGAGTTGTCAGTAGCCCATTGCCAAAATCCAAATTTATTAAACATGGTTAGTATAGGTTTACACAAATGTCAAAGGCTTCTGTGTTCTGGAATTCGGAAACGAAGCTCAAATTTAATCCGCCTGACAAGGGTTTCATTCCCCGCCGCCCCTTGGGACGATTAAAGATATTCCGATTGATACCCCGCTGTGCTGCAGCAGTGTAGTTCATTTTTTGGACTTCAGTATTTGACATTTATCTGAAGATGTTATACTTTTTAATCATTATCTAATGGGAGGTAAGATATGAAGACTTTTGTTTTAAGGGTTGATCTCAAAAAAGAGGAAGATGGGAGGTGGAGTGCATCTATCCCAACACTTCCAGGTTGTTCCAGTTGGGGTTATTCTCGACAGGATGCGTTAATAAACATAAAAGATGCTGCCGAGATATATATAGAGGATATGGTAGATGCCGGAGAGGGACTTCCAACCTCATCGGATAAAATAGAAGTTATTAATGAGCCTGCTATAGCAGTCTCCCTATGATTAACAAGCTTAAAAATACACCCATCACAGAAACAAAAAAGCCCTACGTTTTAAGCAAGGCTTTTGATTTTCATTTTTTTAATCAGTTTATTGGTATCTTCTCAATATTTTTGGGTTTTTTTGTAGGGGCTTGATTTATCAAGCCCGATACGCAAGGGTTCGATAAATCGAACCCCTACAATATACATCAGTTAGTCATATTTATTTTACTGCCAAGTGTTCTCTGAAATATTAAGATGTTACGCTTATTGCTCTATCCCATACAATTCCTTAACCTTGGCCCTGTCCGGAGAGCCATCCTCAAGAAGGGGGAAATCTTTGATAAATTCCACATATTGAGGTTTCTTAAACCTGGCGATACGTTCACCAACAAAATCTATAAGTTCCTGTGGCTCGAGACTCTGTCCTTCTTTCAACTCACACACTGCCTTGATCCCTTCTTTCCATTTAGGATCAGGCACTCCAAAAACAACGGTTTTTTCAACGGCCGGATGCTGTAGGATCACCTTTTCCACCTCAGCTGGATAGACATTTTCTCCTCCCGGCTTAATAAGCTCCTTCTCTGCCTTGCGTCCAGCATACCAAAGAAAGCCTTCCTCGTCAAAACGTCCCTGGTCGCCGGTATGATGCCACCCTTCCCTGAATGTGTGGGCTGTTTCCTTGGGGAGATTCCAGTAGCCCTTAAAAACCATAGGCCCCCTCACTACAATCTCACCTACCTGGCCGGTTTCCACCTCTTTATCATAGTCATCAAAAAGCCGTACATCAGCAAGGGGCAAAGGTCTTCCAGCAGAACCAGGTTTTTCATTGTATGGTGAAATAGTTACCAGGCATGAAATCTCTGTCTGACCATAAACCACAAAAAACTCTCCGCCTGTTACCTTTTGATACCTTTCTATGGTCTCAGGACTGTCAAGACCAGCCACCAGTCGTAAAGAGCTGATATCTTTCCCGCTCTTTTCTTGGCTGTCAAGGATTGAGGCCAGTATCGGGGCAAAGTCAAATAGCATGGTAATCTTTTTTTCCTGAATAAGATCTACGGCCTGGTCTGCATCAAATCTACTAACATTTATGTTCAAGGCCCCTGTATGAAATGCGGTCATAGCGATAAAAAGGCCCCCTACATGGAAGAGCGGAAGGAGGTTGAGGTGAACATCCTCTTTATATATCTTGAATACATGACTAAACTGGGTGGTTGCAGAGAGAATATTGCGATGGGTCACAAGTGCGCCCCTTGGCTTACCTTCTACTGCTGCTGTATGGATTATAACAGTGCCGTCATCTGTCGCTACTTCTTCTAATTTAAAATCAGCATTATTATTAAGTAATAGATTTAAATCTTCAAAAGAGCCTCCTTCTCCACTCAGATTATAATATTTCTCCACAGATGTTAGTTTATCTTTTAGCCCTTGGATCAACTCCTGGAACTCGGGATCAGCAAAGACCAATCTTGGGGCTCCATCAGCCAGATTATTTTCTGCCTCATCGGCTGACAAACGCCAGTTTATAGCGATGACAATTAGCCCTAATGCAGAGGCCGCACCATAAAGTAAAAAATATTCAAGGCTGTTTTTGCCTAATATTCCTATGCGATCACCTTTCTTTAGTCCCACATCTTGCAGGCCTTTTGCCAGATGATCAACCATATCCTTTAACTGGCCAAATGTTATTTCCCTGCCATCTGATACCTCTAACCAGGCTGGCCTCTCTTTAAAACACCTGGCATTCCGGTTTATAACATTATAAATAGTAAAATCATATAAACCCATAGCTTACCTCTTTCAAATCAATATGCTATCGATAAGTAAATAGACCGCCAAAGGCAGCACCTCTGGCGGTCTATTTTTTTTAGATGATTAAACCCATCTGTTCATCCCCAATTATGGGGCATAAGTGCCTTTAAAAGCAAATCTCTTGGTGACACCATTAGCGCTAAAGGTGAAGGTCCCATCAGTAATATTGATGGGGAAAGCCATATCACTAATCGTGGTCCACCACTTTTCCATAGCGGACCAGGGATTCATCCCCTTGGCCTTAAGCTGGTGACCACTTACCGCCCCTAGTATGAGCAAGGCTGAGCGAGTGGTTACCAAGGTGGTAGCCCTGAGTTGATTTGTCTTACCTGCCGGGATCCACTGGGTTTCATAGCCTCTGACAGTAATAAGCTCAAATCCTTCAAATGCAAGGCTGAATATATATCCATCCATAAAAACAGGGTATGGATTCGGATTAGTGATATTAAACGTAATGGCCACTGGCAAGGGTGCACCATGATTCCCTGCCTTGCCTTTTGTTGGTTTTATTTTTCCCCCATAATACCAGTACCCATCATACTGGGGTACCTCTATCATCTCGATTGCTATTTTTGGTGCCTTAAAATTGTCCGCGGTTGGCTTGGTTGGTACACCGGCACAAGAGGCAAATAGCAACCCAAACCCAAAAATAAGCGCGATTAATAATACAGTATATTTCTTAGGCATAATAAAAACCTCCCTATTTAAATTTTAGGGCTATGTTAGCCATCTCTTTCTTCTCTTATAGTGTTTTACCTCTGCAAAGCTCTTTGACTTTCCTTTTTCAGAAAGCCCGAGATAAAAGTCCTTTATGTCTTCATTTTCTTTTAATCTTTCAGACGTATCATCCATGACAATACGCCCGGTTTCCATTACATATGCATATGGGGCCACATTCAGGGCCAGTTTTACATTTTGCTCAACCAGAAGAATAGATATGTGTTCGTCCTTGTTAAGCCTCGTTAAGATATTGAATATCTCATGGATTAACATAGGGGCAAGTCCCATAGATGGCTCATCTAAAAGTACCAGCTTTGGCTCTGTCATCAGAGCCCTGCCCACTACACACATCTGCTGCTCTCCGCCGCTTATAAATCCAGCAGTCTCACTCCTTTTTTCCCGTAGCCTGGGAAAGTAATGGTAGACCAGCTCTAATCCATCCTTGACTGACCCTGCTCTCAAATGAGCACCCACCTTTAGATTCTCCTCTGTTGTCAGGTGCTCAAATACCCTGCGGCCCTCAATTACCTGGATAATACCCATCTTGGCAATCTCTACCGCAGTTTTTTTGTGTATCCTTACGCCTTCAAACTCAATGGCCCCATCAGTAACCTCTCCGACCTCAACCTTAAGGAGTCCGGAGATGGATTTCAGGGTTGTGCTTTTACCTGCCCCATTGGCGCCCAAGAGCGCAACTATACCACCTCGTGGGATTTCAATAGAGACACCTTTAAGCACAAGGATCACCTCATGGTATTTGACCTCAATATTATTTACCATTAATATCTTTTCTGCTGCTTCCAATTGGAAACCTCCTTGCTTACCATCCGTGCCATTCAGAGGCCCATTGTTTTGGCCACCGGCCCTTTACATCAACAAAGTCCACCTTCTGAAACTTGCCGTCTTTCCATTCCTGAACCCAGCAACCTCCTGTTGGCCTATGGTCTGTAGCTGTATAGGTAACATTGCCAGTACATAAACCAATATGGAAATCCTTCATGGTTTCAAAGCCCTTTTTCATAATTCCTGGGCCGGTTAGATCGCCTGCCTTATCTGCCCGCTTCATCGCTTCCCAGAGGACAAGGCCATTGGACCAACCCTGAACAGTTCTGCATATACGCTTTTCCTGAGGGACACCAGGATTTATTTTCTTGGCATACTTTACCACCTCATCCATCAAGTCGCATTTTTGGCCATAAAAACCATTAGGAGTTGCACCCATAACGCACAGTGCATCCTTGGCATTCATAGCCTCTCCTGCCAGGCGCGGGAGGTTTTCATCAAAACCCCAGTTATTAACGATATGATCCGCCCGTAAACCCAGGGCATAGGCATCCCTTACCGTGGAAGACACCGACATAGTTGTGTTTCCGTGCCAGATGATATCCGGCTTAAACTTTTGAAGCGCCATGATCTGGCTCTTGGTATCAATGGCAAAAAGACTCACATCCTGATCCTTGCCTATATCAAAACCGAGCAGCTCAGCATGGTTCTTGATAGCAGCAATAGGGGCGCTTGCATACGGAGAGCCAAACATATAGCAACATGCAAGACGGGGCTTCCTGCTCTCTCCCCTTGGTTTCCATTTCTTGTCATACCAGGCTGTTAAACAGGATCTGGCATTGGTGGAGTAATCGGATGAAAAAAACAGGTTATAGGCTGTGCCTCCATGTTTTTTCCCCTTCTTGTCTACCCAGTCTTTTGGCCGTGTTAGATGGGCAGAGTAAGAATCCGATACATAGGGAAGTTTATCCCTGTTTATGGTCGGCGAAAGGGCCTCGGTATCACCTGTGCCCCATCCCATGATAGCGAGAACTTTCATCCTTTTAAGGAGCTTGTATTTGGTAAGGGCCTCAGGGATTCGGTAACCATAATCAAACCAGATATATTTTACTTTCTTTCCATTAATGCCACCATGATCATTTACATAGTGCGCCCAGAACTCTTCTTGACCGAGCGCGGCGTCTTTTCCCACATCAGACGTAGCACCTGTTGTGTCCTTAATGCCACCTACCTTTATCACCTTGGCTAAAGCCATAGATGACAGGCCAAACAAAAATACACCGGCACATAAAATAATTAAAATCTTTTTCATCTTCATAGCTTCCCCCTGTTAAAATATAAATCTATATTAAACTCCCCTAACAATAATATTATCTATACTTGAATATTCACCTCCTTTCCACTGCTGGTTAAATCGTTAAGTAGTTGAGTCGTTAAGTTGTTGACCATTTAACCATTTGACCACTCAAATAGTCAACTTTAATCCTAATACGAGAACGGCCACAGATTAAAATAATTTTTGGCCTGCCACCATCTATAAGAAAGTCCTCGAGGCTCATAGATCAAGAAGGCACATATAGCAAGACCAAAGGCCATATCTTTTAAAAAGGCAAAATCAACCAGGATCTTGGAATATATTTCAGAAGCTGGTATGGCTGCCATCTGCAAAAGTTCCATAACCACAACCATAAAAATAGAACCAAATATTGCGCCATCAATCCCTGCCCCGCCGATTAGTATTACACCTACCAGCCAAAGAGACCAGAACCAGGGAAAATGCTCCGGGCTCAAGGCCGCTAAGTTGGCTACCCAGAATGCCCCTGCAATACCAGCTATAAATCCTGCCACAAAGAAATTCAACAGCTTATACCAGATAATATTGATCCCAAGGGTCTCTGCTGCAATGTCATTATCCCTGATAGCAACCCAGGCCCTCCCAACCCTGGTCCTCAGAAGATTTGCCATAATCATAACCGTAAGAACCAATAAGGTAATCATCAAAAAATATACCTTCAAATCCGTATCTATAACCCAGGGACCTATCTTAATTGTGCCTGGCGGAAGGGAAAATGCCTGTCCCCTGCCACCAATTTGGCTTACATACTGGGTCAGGATAAAGTCGACCGTGATAAACTGGGCGGCCATGGTAGTCAAAATAAGGTAAAATCCCTTGACCCTGGCCGAAGGAAGCCCAAAGAGGACGCTCCAAAGTCCAGCAACAATTGCAGCAACAATAATGCTTATAGGATAGGCAAGGCCCCAGTTAATTAAAAAATCAGGCCAGGGAAATTGCAGGATTAAAATTGTACTTGTATAGGCGCCTACTGCAATAAATGCAGCATGCCCCAGGGTTATAAGGCCAGCATAGCCTATCAGGAGTTGTACGCCAAGGGCACCAAGTGCGGTGTAGCCAATCATATTAGCCACACCTATCCAGTATTCATCTAAAAATAAGGGAAATCCAATAAAAACAATCAGGAGAAGTAAAATCATCTTCCCCTTTATCACCGGGGTCTGCCACCATCCTTGATCCTTTGCATAGTTTTCATGGTAATGCCCGCACGGAAGCCAAACTCTTGACATAGATTATCTCCTTAATTCAAGTTAAAATGTAAAATTAGCAATTAGCAATTAGCAATTAAA
>Ga0233413_10001144_pt1 | contig 11813 bp, 8 predicted proteins | sample Na_anoxic_6_MG_FD_189019 | JGI IMG/M metagenome (GOLD analysis project Ga0233413, IMG submission 189019) | Seawater microbial communities from Saanich Inlet, British Columbia, Canada - Na_anoxic_6_MG | ecosystem: Environmental > Aquatic > Marine > Inlet | place: Canada: British Columbia... | reverse complement strand
CCTTTTCATTGCGGGATGAACAACAAATCTAAGTCTGTAGAGTTGTACGCAAGTGTTGTACCGCAGGTGTAACCGAGGAACGACACGACAGTACAACTCATTACAAAGGTATTTACAGAATACTAAGGTTGTTCCCGCACCACTAAAGCCTTATAACGACACTAAATATAAGCTCCCTTTTCATTGCGGGATGAACAACAAATCTAAGTCTGTAGAGTTGTACGCAAGTGTTGTACCGCAGGTGTAACCGAGGAACGACACGACAGTACAACTCGTTACAAAGGTATTTACAGAATACTAAGGTTGTTCCCGCACCGCTAAATCCTTATAAAGTCACTTATTTCATTAGGCTGGGATTCGAACCCCATTAAATCACATTGGCATAAATCTAATTAAATATCTGACAAGAAATAAGCTAAGAGTATTAGCTGCAACCACATAGAAAAAAGTCTGTAACTTTCAATGCTCTTTTATTGATTATCTGAATCATCGGCTATTTTTACAATTGCTTTAACAACCTTCTCTTTATTGCTCATGACATATTCCATAGCCTCGGCAATCTCATCTAAGTCGTATGAATGACTCACGATATTCTTTATATCAATTTTACCATCCGATACCATTTCCAGTGCTGTTGGGAATATGTTCCTGTACCTGAAAATTGTCTTGAAGTCAATCTCCTTGCTGATTGCCCTATTCATATTTATATTAACATTGCCGTCTGCTCCCATACCAACCAACACTATAACACCGCCCTTTTTACAGCTGTCAATCGCATTATTTACTGTTGGTGAAATACCAACACAATCTATTACGACATCCATCCCGGTATCACCTGTCACGTCAGCAATAAGTTCATGAAGGTTCATGTTTTTTGTATTAACTGTAAAATCTGCTCCAAGTTTCTCGGCAGCTTCGAGCCGATTTTCAAGTACATCTGTTATAATGACCTGCGATGCGCCGAATGCTTTTGCTGCAAGCAAAGTCACAAGACCAATACAGCCTGCTCCAAGAACAAGTACTTTGGCACCCGGGAATACACTTCCCCGCTGTGCTGCGTAAATTCCTATTGCAAGAGGTTCTATTAACGCCCCTTCTTTTGTCGATACATTCTTGGGCAGTTTAAAGACCATGTCGGCAGGATACGACAAATACTCGCAGAATGATCCATCTACAGGCGGGGTGGCCATAAAGGTCATTGAATCACAAAGGTTATATTTACCGGTCTTGCAGAAATCACACTTATTACATGCAAACCCCGGTTCAGGCACCACCTTATCGCCTACGGTAAATTTTTCAACGCCTTCCCCTGTTTCTACAATAGTCCCGGAACATTCATGACCAAGAATAATAGGCTTTTCCACAATGAAGTCACCTATTCTTCCATGTTCATAATAATGAACGTCAGACCCGCATATACCGACATATTCAATCTTAATCAGTACATGGCCCGGCTGTACCTGTGGTTTTTCTATATCCTTAATAACAATTTTACCTATTTTTTCAAGAACAGCTGCTTTCATAATTACCCTCCAAGACTCTGTTTTCTAAATTATATACCAAAATTGATCACGACATCCGAGAGATGTCGCAGTTAAATAGAAAATCAGTACAAAAAAAGACCGCGGATGCGGCCTTTTATGTTGTTTTTTTATACTTCGGTTTTTTCTGTTTTTTCTGGTTCTACAACGGCATCTACAATTTCTTCAGTTACCTCAGTTGCTTCAGCTTCTACAGCTTCTACTACTTCTTCAGCTTCTGCTACTTCTTCAGTTACTTCAGTTGCTTCAGCCTCTACAGCTTCTACTACTTCTTCAGTTACCTCAGTTGCTTCAGTTTCTACAGCTTCTGCTACTTCTTCAGTTACTTCAGTTGCTTCAGCCTCTACAGCTTCTACTACTTCTTTAGTTACCTCAGTTGCTTCAGCTTCTACTACTTCTTCAATTGCTTTGGCTTCTTTTGTTTCGGCGATTTCAAGTCCTGCAAACAAGTCTGCCATTGTATTGTTTAGGTCTTCCCTATGACTTGTCGGAAGTCTGTCTTCACCCCTGAATCCGGGTTTGCGTTTCCTAGTGGTTTTTCTAGGTGTATCATCACCTGATGACTTCGCCACCTCCGCAACTTTCATTTCTGCTTCGGAAACTTCGGGATCCATAGGCTTGACAGCCTTAATGCTTGCATTGATCTTGCGTTTTTCAATATCAATATCAATAATCGCTACTTCGACTTCCATTCCTTCTTTAAGGACTTCGCCCGGGGTCGCAAGTCTTTTATTTGATATCTGGGAAATATGCACCAGTGCATCGATACCCTTTTCAAGTCTGACAAATGCCCCGAATGGAAGAATCCGTACGACTTCAGTTTTCACGATATTACCCGAAGCATATTTTTCTTCAGCCGTATACCATGGATTATCCTCTTCCCTTCGGTAACCGAGGGAAATCTTTTTAGCTTCCTTATCAAAATCCTTGACATAAACTTCTACATCCTGGTCAACTTCAAATAGTTCACTCGGGTGTTTGATTTTATGCCATGACATTTCAGTTATATGGAGAAGTCCGTCTATTCCGCCAACATCTACAAATGCGCCGAAATTAGTCAGGCTTTTAATCCTACCATTGATAATACTGCCCTTTTCAACCTTGCTCCAGACTTCACGTTCTAAACGTTCATTCTCTTCATCGACTACAACTCTGGCTGATATGATAAGTTTCTTACGCCTTCTGTCGTTTTCGATAATTTTGACCTTAAGTTTGCGTCCGACATATTTATTAAGATTCCTTACAAACCTGTCGCTGACCTGTGATGCAGGCATGAAACCATCAGTTCCAAAAACATCAACAATAAGTCCGCCTTTAACAACTTCCTTGACCTGAGCTTTGAATATCTCACCCTCTTTGAAGAGTACGTTAATCTTATCGTATGCTTTCCTGTCATCAGCGCGTTTCTTTGATAAGTAAACAACTCCTTCACTGTCGCGGACTTTAACAACAACTGCTTCGACTTCGTCACCCACTTTTATAGTCGGTTTTCCGTCTTCATTTGTAGGAAATTCTGTAATTGCTATTGTTCCGTCGATTTTAAATCCGACATCCACATAAACTTCCTTGTCGTTCATGCTGATAATCTTTCCTGTTACCAGCTGACCGTTCCTCAGTTCAACCAGGGATTCTTCAAGCATATCTTCAAATTCGCTGCTTTCTCCCTGCTTTACCATTTCACTCATATACTCCAATACCTCCTTGACAATCAGGTCCGGTGTGGATGCACCGGCCGTTATGCCTATATAATTATACCCGACAAAGTCGTCGGATGATAATTCATTCGCTTCTTCAACCCAAAAGGTCTTAACGCAATAAAGGCAACAAATATCGAACAGCTTTTTTGTATTTGAGCTGTTCTTACCGCCTACGACAATCATTATATCAGCTTTCTTTGCCAATTCAACTGTTTCAAGCTGTCTTTTTTGCGTAGCTTGGCAAATTGTATCATATTTCTTTATATTTTCAATACGGGACTTTAAATTATCGTAAAATCTGTCATAATTATGTTGATTTGCTGTTGTCTGGGCTATCAAGCAGTATTCTCTGCCATCATCAGTTATTTCGTTGGTTTTCTCCGCGTCGCTGATTATTTTAGCCTTATTGCCGCAATATCCGTTGATGCCGATTATTTCCGGATGCTCGGGATCGCCGAATATAATTATCTTCTTCCCCTCGTCGCTCAGCCGCTTAACCAAATCCTGGATATAGTGCACATAAGAGCAGGTGGCGTCGTGGATTACCAGGCTGCCTTCCCTGGCATTTTCATAAGACTCCGGAGGTTCACCATGCGCCCTGACAATAAAATGCCCCCCTTCGGGCATATCTTCAGTCAATTGCACAACTTTCAAGCCCTTATCAACAAGACTTTTCATAACCGTAGGATTATGGATCAAATCTCCTGTGGCATATGCCTCACTATATTTATCAAGTACCTCATTTGCCGTTTCAACGGCTTTCGCTACTCCAAAACAAAAGCCCGCGCTGCGGGCGACTTCTATCTTCAATCGTATACCTCGACCAGTGCTTCAATGCGCCGCATGATTTCCTGGCTTTTCTCCTCATAAGTTTCCCTGGTGTATTTTACGCGTTTTTTTAATCCCAGGTCAAAAGGCTTGCCTACATATACTTTTATTTTTTTAAATGGTTTTATAACACCGGTTATATACATAGGTATAATCGGCGCTTCAGACATAGCCGCAAGCATGGCCGCTCCCTTTCTCCCCGGGAGTTTCTCACCATCTTTTTCCCTTGTTCCCTGAGGAAATATTGCCACTACATGCTCTTTTCTAAGGTGCCCCAACGCTTTTCTAATGCTACCGATGTCACCTTTTCCCCTGTCCACAGGAAAAGAATCCATAAGTGTCATGAAAAATCTGCCGATTGGTTTATTCCATAGCTCTTTCTTAGACATGAAATAAGTCCACCTTGATTTCGAATAAGTACCGACTATCGGGATATCTATAATACTCCTGTGATTGGCACATAAAAGAAATGCCCCTTCATCAGGGAATTGTTTTTCACCTACGAATTTCACCCTGAACAGAGTATGCAGAATGATTCTTACAGACCACCTTACAAACAACTGCCCCATTCTATGAAACATCTATAAATCCCGCCATTTCATCAACCATCTCTTTTATGCTTTGGTTTGTAGTATCTATAAGGATTGCGTCCTCCGCTTGTTTCAGGGGAGCCATTTTTCTGCTGCTGTCGTTATTGTCCCTGAACTTAATATCTTTAATAATGCTGTCCATGTCAGCTTCCATGCCTTTGGCTACCATTTCCTTATAACGCCTTAGTGCCCTTATCTCAACGGAAGCTACCAGAAAAAATTTATATTTCGCATCCTTCAGCACATACGTGCCGATGTCCCTGCCATCCATAACAACGTTGCTTTTTGAAGCGATCAGCCGCTGTTTTTCAACCATTTTGTGACGCACGGGAGGAAAAACAGCAACACGGGATGCCCCGAGGGATACCTCAGGGGTTCTTATCAGTCCATTAACATTTTCTCCGTTAAGATAGATTTCCTGCCCGTTTTCACCAAAACGGACATCAATGTCTATGTCCTCAATCATATTTCCCAACGCTTCGCCGTCCTGGGTGTCGATGCCCTTTTTTATTGCTGCAAGCGCAACTGTCCTGTACATTGCTCCTGTATCAAGATATATCGCTCCAAGCATTGCTGAAAGTTGCTTTGCCGCAGTACTTTTGCCAGCGCCGGCCGGTCCGTCTATCGCTACAGAAAAAACCATATTCCCTCCTATAAAACGCGGTGACCAAGACCCATCGCAACTTCATTGAGATGCAAAAGTCCAATTCCCGCAAAAATACATACACTGATATGTTCGCCGCTACGGGCGATGCCGATCTTGCCGCCGATATTGCAGCCGATAGCCTTGGGCATAATCTGGCTCAGTGCTTCTCGGGCTGCTCCTGCAACAGCGCCTTCCTCAAGAAGGCATTCCTTAATGACCTTTTCTCTCTTAGATGCAACTATTGCGCTTTCAATGATTTTCATCATTGAGGATATGTATTCTCCTCCGAAATCTACAGCTACACACTGAATGTCATCTTCGGAATACATTGTCTTTAACGATTTTTCTTCATTTCTTGATTGTGTAAGGCACATTCTCGCCGCGGCTTTCGCCGTTTTCCTGCTGCCCATTGCCCAATTATCCATGTGAACCCCTTAAATGTATTATTCACATTATATTAAAACACACCGTCTTTTACAATATCCAGCTCAATCAAACTAATCACCTTTTGAAATGTACCTCGTACTAAAAGGCCTTGGGTGAATTTATACTTAAAATTTGCCCAAGGTCTTTTTGCATCTATTGTGATTTGGTACAATACACTTATTCAGGGGGTACTGTATGAAAAAGTTATTGAATTCTGAAATAAAAAGCTATAAAGGAAGGCCGGCAATTTTTATTAACGGCGAACATTATTCACCCGCTATATATTCCCTAACTGACTGTCCGGGTGGGAGGCTTTCATATGAAGAAGTCCCCGGGTTTAGCATCCAGGGTTTTATAGATATGGGTTTTAGGCTATTCCAGCTTGATATATGGCTCGATGACATGTGGTCTAAGGACGGGGCATTTGATATTTCAATGGCCGTAAAACAGATTAAGGGCATTACCGACAGATGTCCGGATGCAAAAGTTTTTTTCAGATACCACACTACTCCCCCGAAATGGTGGAATCTCCAAAATCCTGATGAGTTGGTTGATTTTGCTGACAGGCCGGCTGGTCCGGAGAAAAATCTTCCGGGTCCGCAGAGATATCTCATCCAAGATCTTGACACGGTTTACAGACATAGTTTTGCTTCTCGAAAATGGCTAGCTGAATCAACAAAAATGCTAATCCGTTTTCTTGAGGAATTAAGTAAAACAGAAGAAGGCGCTTCCCTGGCAGGGTTACAGCCTGCAACAGGAGTATATGGAGAGCATCATTACTGGGCATTCATGGAACATGAGCCCGACACTGGCACATGCATGACTATGGCATATAGGGAATTTTTAAAGAACAAGTATAAAACAAATGGCTCATTGAAATCAGCCTGGGGCAATCCTCACGCGGATTTTATTACTGCAACGGTTCCCGGCATGGAAGCACGTCTTAACAATACCGATGGAATTTTTAGGGACCCTCTTAAGGAAAGGCCGATTATAGATTATTATGACTGCCAGCATGACCTGGTTGCAGACTGTATTGTTCACTTTTGTAAAACCATAAAGGAAACATGGCCCGCCCCGATAATAACCGGTGCTTTTTATGGATACTACATATCTGTTTTCGGACGATCAGCTGCCGGAGGTCACCTTAGTGAACAAACAATCCTCAACAGCCCGTATATAGACTGTATGTGCGGCCCGCAGGGCTATGATAAAAACCTCAGGAATCTGGGTGGGTCTGGTTCAAGCCGCAGTATGCTTGAATCCGCAATGCTTCACGGCAAACTATGGCTTGATGAAATGGACCAGCCCGTCCATACAGGCACAGTCATGGGCGGAATGCCGGTCTATCCGGAATATGAATCAAAACAGATACTCAGGCGTAATTCCCTTTTCCCGATAGTCAATGGCGCAGGATTATGGTATTACGATTTCGGGCCTCACAATTATTCGGGTTGGTGGACTCATTCTGTATATGAAAAGGAAATAACCCAGTTGAAAGACATAATAGATAAAAAAATGAGTATAAACTATGATAACCCCTCCGAAGTACTGCTGGTTTTTGATACTGAAGTATTTAAGTTTACAGCCTTAAACTCCAGGCTGGACCCGATAACCGACGCTGCATGCATAAATCACGCCCTGCCCATGGCACAGCGAAGCGGTGCTGCACTCGACATGATTTATCTCAGCGATATAGAGAAAATCGACCCCAACAGATACAAATGCATAGTTTTTATGAATTCATTTGTACTAACCCCAAAACAAAAGAAATTCATTAAAGGCAGCCTTTATGCAAACGGCAGGCATATTGTATGGATATATGCCCCTGGTTATATTGACGGTGTTACTGCGTCTGTTGATAACATAAGCGAACTAACCGGACTTGAAATCGAAGAAATATTAGTAAGAAAGGTCCCGGACATCTCCTTCGGCAGGATTTCATATGATATGCATCCTGTATACGAACAGTTGTATAAAACTCCCTCCGAATATCCTGAAATGAATTTATTTGTTGAAAAAAATTCAGGGCAGCCTTCGTTAATATGTAATAAAAATAATGATTATACAATCTGGTATTCGCCGGTGCCTTTCACAACTCCGGAAATATTCAGGCACGTCTTTGAAGCTTCAGGTGCCCACATCTACTGCGATTCCGGGGATTCAATAGCGGCAGGTTCCGGAATCCTTTCCATTCATACTGAAAATGGAGGTCGGCGAACTATAACACTATCTAACGGTACTAAAATAGAAACGGATTTGAAACCCGCGGAAACAGTTTTAGTTGATTATGTTACCGGTGAATTTATATTACGCGGCTGATTTCGTCCAATTTGATTATCAGATGGCCGGTGTTTCTGCTATCTCTTCTTTTGATTGTATGAATCAAGAAGTTCAGGTGTAACTTTCGTAATACCTTCGCTCACAGCCCTTTCCGAAATCGAGACCAGTACCCTCTTCAGGAATACCCGGGGGATTTTAACGAGTTTCTTGTAGGCATCATCTTCCCATTCAAGCTCATAAGGCATCCTCTGAACCTCATATATTATAGAATTTACATCAATTCCCTTGTTTTTTGGAATAGGTTCAGCATATGGGGAACCATGGCGGGCAAACCAGAAATTCTTACTGTCCCTGTATCCATAGTCAACAGGCATGCTTGGAAACTTCCCTCCCTTTCTTAATGATGCTGCCCACTTATCCTTCATGAAAATGTGATCTATCTTAAGGAGAAAATGTCGTTCCCCGCCGTCATTGCCATAATGAAAAATATCTTCATCATTAATCCATGTACATTCGAATATCTGTATGGCTTCATCAATGACATCAGGAAATATAACGTCACTCCCTGATTCAGGGCGCATTGAGGGTACAAGCTTGAAAATACAATCTTTTTGTTTTTGTTCAGTTTCTTCACCCGGATAGCCAAGGCAAACCGCATTTTTAAGGAATTTTCTTTTATAAGGTATAAAATTCAGTGCGCAATGTGGATTGTTATTTAATAAGTTCAAAGAGGTGTTGCTGTCGCCCCTTGATATAAGCATCATATAATGTTCATTTGCAATTCCAAAAGGGAAACAAAGTGAATATGAGCCTACGTTTGTCATACCATTTCCGGATAGTGTGGTAACCATCACGACAGGCATTGGGTAAAATGATGATGTTTGATAGAAATTATCCAAAACTGTTATTTCGCTGAATCCTTTTAACATAGTGTCTTTCCTCCAATGATTTTCTTGTTGCTATACTTTCCTGATACCTGCGAGTCCCCTGCAGGTATCAGAGCCTTTATCCATTCCGGAAATATCAATTCTCAGATAGTATTCGGACATTACTGACACGGCACCAATATTCAATGGATATTCACTCCATGGAGCCCAAACGGACATCCTACGCAAATCGGCCCTGACAAATGAAACAGGTTTTTCCCCTCCGCCGGGTTGCCTTTCCATCAGTGTTATCCTATTAACATCTGTACCGGATGCACTGTCAACATAATCAAGGGATATGTAGTATAATCCCTTTTCGTTTTCCTTTAGATATGAAGTGACATCAAACTCAAGGACACCTTTGCCTGCTTTGCCAAACGCACTCTCATCCCATTCTCCAAGAGGATGTACGGTTCCCTTAACATTACCGGGTTGTACATTCGTCTCGTCAAAATACCTTTTAAATCCATCAAGGACCCTATATAAGATCATAGAAGTGTCAATTACCCTTCTCATGTGAATTGAGCCGTCCATGACAACCATTGATGACCACCGTATAATTGATTTTCGCATTGTCCTGGCGGATTTCCTCAGATCTTGGAAATATATCTTAAGTTTCTCAACATTAATGCTTTTTTTATCTATCTCACTGATAAAACCATTTATACTTCTATATGCCTTTAACCCCGCAATAATACATTTTGCTTCATATATGAGGCTGTCCTCATCCATTTCCAGCGCCAGTTCCAGTGCTTTTTCAGCAGACCTTATCAATCTTTCGGGATTTTTTATTCTAATGAGTTCAGCCATTTCATACCTGTGGTCTGACAGTTCAACCCTTCCCCTTAAGATTAACGGATAGTTATAGGTCAATCTCAACATGAGTTTGCTCTCGGCAAGCTGCCAGGCAGGCTTCTCCATCAACCTGACATATTTTTTAAAGTCCACATCATTAATACTATTTAAATATGCGTAGGCAGCTGCAAAATCGTCCACACCTCTACCTTTGGGATTCCACAGCCATTCTGCAAAAGCCATCAGATTGAATTCATGGTACCTATTTGAAGGCACCGCATATCCTATTACCCTGTGCAGCCCGACTTTTACAAATTCGTCACATCTGTACTTAATAAATGAAGGAGCTGTCCATGGGAAAACCGTACGCCAGGAATGTGTTACCTGCGGGTAAACACCAAGCTTGCCTCCTTTTTGAATGAACTTTCTCAGGACCGGTAGAATCATTGGGTATTTGCCGGAGTCATAAGTCCTGCCTCCGTCATAATAGGTCAAAGATACATCAGATGGAAGCATAGCAGAAATTTCTTTAGTAACATGGAAACTTCCCTGTGAAAGCATAATCCCAAGACCAATGCCCGGATATTCGTTTTTTAATCTTTTATAGGCTCTTAGCAGGCATGCAGTTTCAAGTTGAAAAGGTTCATCTCCTTTACAGTCTTCGCAATGACAGGGTGTTGATTCTTCCGAAAGCCAAACCAGTATCTTGCTGACACTTTTATTCTTCGCAATTCCCTTGAACCAATCCAGAATCATATCTTCAGTTGCCTGTTTGCTCATGCAAAGCCCGGGGAAATAATCACTTCTAGCTCCCCTTTCTGGAGAAGGCACATTGATTACATCACTCCGCTTATCAAGAAACCCTCGTCTTGATATTTGTTCAAGATGAGGTATGGTTGCCATAATATCCACACCATATGAGGCTGCTTCATCATAGAGCCTCTGATTATGAACAACCGTGGGATTACCATCTTCATCAGCAGTGACCAATACCTTTCCGTCAATTGCATTCAGTTTATACTGGAAAGTCCAGTGAAGGTCGCAATTGGAATTCCCTCCCCACTGTCCCCTATATGATATTTCCGGCCAGTCGGTTATTTCAAGCGACGGTATGTACGCTTGCTCCCCGTCCTTTACTATTGCCTGCGACAAGGTCACTGCGGCATACAAGAGGCCGATATCTGTGAAGGCCCTGATTTCAATCGCTTTATATACCCCCTTTTCAATGACAGACTTTATTGAATATGATTGCTCCTTGTTGTTAGCTTTCTTTAATTTCTTAAATATACCCTTATCTCGTTCTCTGTTAAGATATTTAAGGTTAATGATAAAATCAGGGCATATCTGGCCCGGATTAGCAAACCGGCCGAGTATATGTGATGCGGTCTTCAGCGGAGGTGTTTTCTCCCCCGGCATCTCAATTTTTATCCTGGAAGCCTCATAAGAAACGCCCTTCGAAACTTTAATATTCCTTGGCAAAGGAATCAATCGTTTGACTATATCTTTATTCTGCATATATACACCCCTTGAAAGAGTACCCTATCTAACTTTACACTATTTTATCACAACAAATTATACTATGTGATATTCCAATAAAAAAAACACCGGGTTATTTGCCCGGTGTCGGATACTTTTCAAATTATCTACATTTTTTCAATAGATTTCTTCCTTATAAACCATTTAATACCAATTGAACCGGCTAAAATACTAAGCCACAGTGAGAAAAACCCCCATCCCGGTATGTATGAGAATACATCCTGGTGAATCTTTCTAATCCATTCAACATGCATGAAATTCGCATAGGTGATTTCCATGAAAGCCACACCAATTGCAAAAATCAATAATACCACGCCTATCGCATAAATCATTTTCTGTTTTCTAATAAAATATTTCATCAGCGGAATTCCAACAAATGCTATGGGCAGCAGCAATATTATCATAGAATAGCCTGGTTTAGACTCAAAGAAACCAAGTCCTTCAGATCCGCGGACCCATTCGTATATCTGAACCATGAACAGGTACATAACTGTATATTCAATTCCCGACAACAATGTGAATAAAAACCTGTTCCTGTAACCGAA
>Ga0233413_10001141_pt1 | contig 11817 bp, 10 predicted proteins | sample Na_anoxic_6_MG_FD_189019 | JGI IMG/M metagenome (GOLD analysis project Ga0233413, IMG submission 189019) | Seawater microbial communities from Saanich Inlet, British Columbia, Canada - Na_anoxic_6_MG | ecosystem: Environmental > Aquatic > Marine > Inlet | place: Canada: British Columbia... | reverse complement strand
TTCCGGAAGGTATGGTTAATGCTCATCCAAAAAATATAATATTTTTGACTTGTGATGCATCTGGAGTAATGCCACCAATTGCACGCCTAAGTCCCGAGCAAGCCCAATATCACTTCATTAGTGGATACACTTCAAAAGTGGCCGGTACTGAAATTGGATTAGGAATTGAACCAAAAATTACATTTAGCGCATGTTTTGGTGGGCCTTTTATGGTGAGGCATCCATCGGTATATGCCGCTATGCTTAAAGAACGTGTGCAAAAACACAATGCACAGTGCTGGTTAGTCAATACAGGGTGGGTTGGTGGTCGCTTTGGTGTTGGAAAACGTATTAGTATTCACTATACCAGAAATTTACTCAACGCAGCATTAGATGGTAAACTTGACAAAGTTAAATTTCGCAAGGACAAATTATTCGGATTTGAAGTTCCTTTATCTTGTCCAGACGTACCTGCGGATATACTAGAACCATCAAATTCATGGGGCGACAAAAAGGATTATTGGAAAAAGTATGATTCTTTAGCGGCTCGCTTTAATCAGAATTTTAAGCTGTTTGCGAATAAATGTTCTCAACCTGTTATTGACGCCGGGCCAAAAAGACTAAAATAAATATATATAATTCAAGTGTTTTAAAAAAGATTAAACACTTTAGAAGTTATGTTGTTTTTTATGATATTCGATTGTGTTAAAATTGCTCTCTACTGGAGCTTTTGAGATATCTTTTTTATCTTGAAGTTTCTTTTTCGGTTTAGTTTTTATTAGTGGTTGTGTTTTTTCCTCAATTTCATACTCTTCCAATAATAATTTTTTAACTTTACTTTTTCCCTTTTTTGCTACATTTTTCGATTTTCTATGTGGTTTTGGTACATTTTTAACTTTTACGCTCAGTAAATCATCATCCTCTTCAATAATATTGATTGGATTATTATTAATCTTTTCTGAATTGATTATTTCTTCATCAAACTTAAAGTCTTGTGGATTATATAAACCATGGATTGCGCCATAACCCCGTGTAATACCATTACCAACACCAATGTAACTTGGCAATACAAAATTTGTTTGAAATTCACCTGAGAAGGAACCCCAATTGTTCTCATAAACCGGTTTTGGAAATAAAGAATCGAGCCTCAGCTTAGTATACACTTTTTCATTTAGCTCAACTTTCATCTCTCGCGCTAAAAACACAATATTTTGACCTAATAATCGATTTAAGAATGCAATTCTATCTTTATTTTTTAAAAACTTATAACGGTTTTGAGTGTTTTTACTTAGCGCAACCCATGGTGATACAAATCTATACCTTAGCAATTGATCAACATGTTTAAATTGGTCAATACTTTCTTCAACGTCAATATCTAAAATGTTAAAAGTGATATTCCCAAAATTCAGCAACTTTAACTCTTTTGTCATTTCTAATACAGGGTCGGCTCCATCTTTAATACCAACTAAATAAATCTGTTCATTCAATATTTTGACTTGGATTCGCGGATATAAAAACTTCTCACGATATCGACCATCCAACATTGGTATAGCAGAACTATTTGGGTGTTGTTTCATAAAGACGCCCTTTACCTGGTAGGCAGTCTTTTTTACCGGCTTATCAGTTATTAATCGAGCTACAATTGTCTTCACAGATTGTAATCCTTGTGACTTTTATATAGATTATAAATAAATTAAATTTAAATCAGTAACCGTAAAATTATCGACTCATTGTCTCCATAAATTCATCATTGGTTTTTGTTCTTATCATTCTGTCGCGTAAAAATTCCATAGCTTCAACTATTTTCATCTCGTTCAATAGTTTACGTAATATCCAAATACGACCTAAAACCTTTTTGGATAATAAAAGTTCTTCTTTCCTTGTCCCGGATCTAACTACATCGAATGACGGAAAAAGCCTACGATCACTTAACCTGCGATCTAAAACTAATTCCATATTACCAGTGCCTTTAAATTCTTCAAAGACCACATCGTCCATTCTGCTGCCTGTATCAACTAGCGCAGTAGCGATAATTGTGAATGATCCGCCTTCTTCGATATTACGTGCAGCTCCAAAAAATTGCTTAGGTTTTTTTAGTGCATTTGAATCTACTCCGCCAGATAATATTTTTCCGCTATGTGGGATTACAGCATTGTGTGCTCTCGCCAAACGAGTTAAACTGTCAAGTAAAATGACAACATCATCTCCGTACTCTACCATTCGTTTTGCTTTTTGCAATGCCATATCAGCTACAGCGACATGCCGTTCCGGCGCTTCATCAAAAGTTGAGCTTAATACTTCAGCGTCAACACTGCGCGCCATATCAGTTACCTCTTCAGGACGTTCATCGATTAGCAATATTATCATCTTTGTCTTAGGATGATTTACTCTTATTGAGTTTGCTATTTGTTGTAATAATATTGTTTTGCCAGTTTTTGGTTGGGCAACAATCATGCCTCTTTGACCTTTTCCAATTGGGCACATTAAATCCATGATTCGCATAGATAGATTTTTTTGTTCAGTCTCAAGGGTAAATTTTTCATCAGGATGCAACGGTGTAAGATTATCAAATAACATTACATTTCTAACATCCTCCGGTGGTCGATCATTTACAGTATCAACCTTTAATAGTGCATAGAAGCGTTCTTTTGATTTGGGAGGTCTTATTTGTCCGGATACTTCGTGACCTGTTTTAAGACCAAATCGTTTTATTTGTGATGGACTAACATAAATATCATTAGGACCAGGTAAATAATTAGAATCAGAACTGCGTAAAAACCCATAACCGTCCGGTAACACTTCTAAAGTACCACGAGCAAAAAGTGCATCATCCTCTTTTGCTTCGGCTTTTAGAATTTGTACGACTAGCTCTTGTTTATTTAGTCCAGAAATGTTTTCAATTTTCAGATCTTTTGCTAATTTGGTTAAGTCTTTAACCTTCAGGGATTGAAGTTCATTGACATCCATTATAAATTATCCTTCGGTTTTCAGTTGATTAAAATATATAAATAAAATCTTGCGCTGTGCACGTCTTATTGGTAATGCTAAATTACATTAAACAACACCTTTGTCAAAGGAAAAACCGTATTCCTTAAAAATTGTTTCTCCAATGTAATGACTCCCAAAAATTATACCAGGATATGTTTTGGAAACTGCATTGTTAATTATTTTAATTGCATTTATTATATCCGATTCTAAAGTTGCATTAATTCCATGATTAATTAATAAATTATACAAATCTTTGGCATTCATAAGTCCTGATTCCGGTATGCTTGTTACTATTAGCTCTTTAAATTTATTCTTTAATTTTGCAACAATTAGTTCAATTTCTTTGTCTGCTTTTAATGCTATTAATCCAATTGGTTTATCTTGATATATAGTAAACAATGAATCCAACATAACCTGGATACCGTGTGGATTATGAGCAACATCATAGAAAATTGGAAATGTTTTATGCATCTTTTGTAAACGAGCAGGCCACTTCACCTTTTTTAATCCATTGATTAATTTATCATTATTGATTCTATTGCTGAATATTTTTGTTGCCTCAATCGCAAGTATGGCATTTCTGACTTGATGCTCTCCAATCAGGCAGGTTTCGTAGTTTATGCCACCCCAGTTAAACGTTGTTCCCCCTTCGCAAATATTTATGTTTTTTATATTATTTTGGTTGCAATATGTAACATTCGAATTTTTTCTATTCGCTATTTCGAGTAACACATTTTTAACTTCTTTACTCTGCGATGACAGAATTAACGGTACTCTTTCTTTGATAATGCCACCCTTTTCAAATGCGATGGTTTCTAAATCATCTCCTAATATTCCAGTATGATCTGCTGTAATCGAAGAAATAATAGTAACCTTTGGTTTAATAATGTTAGTCGAGTCTAATCGTCCGCCTAACCCAGTTTCTATAACTGCAACATCTACCTTTTCCTTATTAAAATAATCCAATGTCATTGCCGTAGTTGCTTCAAAAAAAGTTGATTCAATCTCAATAATTACAGATTTATATTTTGACATAAACTCCACAATACTATCATTTGAAATTGGTACACCGTTTACTCTTATACGTTCATTAAATGTAATTAAATGCGGTGATGTATATAAACCAACATTATAGCCTGCCTCGATAAGTATGGAAGCAATCATTGCAGCCGTGGAGCCTTTACCATTCGTGCCTGCAATATGAATTGATGCAAAATTGTCTTGAGGATTACCACAAACTTCCAAGAGTCTTTTGGTATGCTCTAATCCAACTTTAATACCAAGTCGTTGCAAAGCATATAAATCTTTTAATAATTGATTAAACTCTGCCGAGTTGAATTTTTTCGACATTTGATATTTTTTCACCTAAAAACCGGCTTGCAACAGTTTCGAACTTTGCTGGAAGGTCAGATACAAATAACTTTAAACCACCTTTATTAATTTGACTGTTTAGCAATCCATAATTCATTAATAATTCCGCTGTTTCTGCGGCCATCGCTTGTGCGGAATCAACTAATTTCATCTTAGAGGAAACCACTTCTTGTATTACTTCCTTTAGCAATGGATAGTGCGTACATCCTAATATCAAGGTGTCAATATTAGCCTTGTTAATTGGTTCTAGATATTTTTCAGCAATTAGTTTTGTAGCCGGTTCATTGAGCCAACCCTCCTCAGTAAGTGGTACAAATAAAGGACAGGGTATTGATGTGACATTAATGGAATGATTACTATTTTTTAGCTCCGTTTCATAAACACCAGAACTAATTGTTGAAATTGTTCCGATTACACCAATGTGGTTATTTTGAGTGAGCTTTAATGCGGAATCAACTCCAGGTTTCACGACTCCAATAATGGGAATATCCAACTTGTCCTGCAGTGTGCCGAGTGCCAAAGCAGTAGCAGTATTACATGCCACAACAATAATCTTGGCCTCTCGTTCTACAAGAAATTCCGTTATTTGTAGACTATATTCATTAATAAGTTCCAGACTTTTATTTCCGTATGGTACGCGTGCTGTATCACCAAAATATATGATCGATTCATTTGGTAATACATTCCGTATTGCCTTGACAACAGTAAGTCCACCTAAGCCTGAATCAAATACACCAATTGGATTATGATTCTTCATTTATCCCTCTGCCATAACAAATTCTCTGCTTTTCTTAAATTCTATAATTGCTCTATAGATTGCATTGGCAATCTTTTGTCTATATTCTTTCGTTCTTAATTTTTTTTCTTCCTCGGGATTTGTTAAAAATCCAATTTCTAATAAAACATTTGGCATACTTGCGCCAATCAATACATAAAATCCGGCTTGTTTCACCCCTCGGTTTGGTGATTTAACTTCTTTATTAAGTTCATGTTGAATTTGACCGGCTAAACTTTCACTCTCCTTCATGAACATGCTTTGGGCCATTGTTGCTAGGATTAGTCCTTCGTATGTTAATTCTTCATATTTTCCATTGCGTGATTCTTCATATTTTATCGCAGCATTTTCTTCTGCTGCGACATCAATGGCATCTTGTGTTTTCCCCGGACGTAATAAGTAAGTTTCAAATCCGTGTGCACTCCGATTCCGATTACCGTTTGCGTGAATGCTGATAAATATTTTGCCATTTTTCTCGTTTGCTATTTTTGTTCTTTGCCATAGGGGGATAAATACATCCTCATCGCGAGTATAAACAACTTTCACGTTAGTATTTTTTGTGAGGAGTCTCCCTACTCTTTTAACTACATCCAAAGCCACAGTTTTTTCTTTTGTTCCATATTTACCTATTGTTCCAGGGTCTTTACCTCCATGACCGGCATCTAAAACAATTGTATCAATTCCCCACTGATTTTTGACTTCTTTTATTCTTGCTACACTTTTTGATAATGGTGCCCAAAGTGTTATTACAATTTCTTGTGTATTTTTATTCTGATAAAATTCATGTCTTTCAATATCCGATCTAAGAAAAAATGCTAATTGTAAACCACCTTCGAGTTGATCCATTGATATTTTCTTTACGATTCCACGAGTATCTGTCTTTAGTATATTATTTGAATCTGCAACCGCACCTTGTATTGTAAGATAAAACCAACCGTTTTTATGTAAAAAAGTGCTTATTTCTTTCTTCTTAAACTTCTTAAGTGCCTTAACTCGCACAATAGTGCCGTTCGCTTTTTCATCAACTTGAACAGATTGAATATTATATTCGGCAGGAATTATAACTATCTCATTATTTTCAATAATATATGAAATGCTTGGCAATACCGTATCGTGTAATATTTGAAATAAAGCGTTGGCCGGTAAATATATATCTCCCTTAAGAATAATTGCCGGTGAGGAGATTTGATATACAATATCATCGATTACCAAAAAACTTGTGCCGGCAGATATTTTAACACGATGTTCCCCTAGATATAATACTAGTTTTTCTCTTTCGATATTTTCATAAATCGTGGTTGACAACACTCTTGCCAGATCTTTAATTGAACAATATACAACCGGAGTGTTATCTAAAACTTTCAATTCGTCTTCCGTATTTTCCAGCTGATTTATTACTTTAATCGGCGATGCGAAAATATTGAATGAATAGAAGAATATGATGAAAAGAAAAATGCGTAATATTTTCATAACTTTGAAGTTATCATATAGTTTTAATCTGAGGCAACTGATGCTATAGCATTATTTCAAATACTAACGTACCGATACAATTCATATAAATTCTGCCAAACGCTAAGTTGTTTGTTGAAGTAGGATATGTTTCAAAAGCATCAAACAATAAATTGATTGGAATAATAACCATTAAATAAATATAAATAAATTTGGATAAATTGTTAAATTGCTGCGTTTTCATATTACCTATCGAATCCCAGATTTCCTTATACCGGATTACGCGCTCCTTTCATAAGACTATAGGCAATAAAAAACCGCAATAAATATGGAATTGGAATTATAAAATAGACAAATTTGACAAGACAATTCACAATAGGATTGAACACTAATCTTCCTTTCAATGAATTAATCCAATCTCCTGATAAATCTTTATTGTGGTTAGGATATCTTTCTAATAATCGCAAGTAATTTGTTTTACCGTAGTTTTCCATTTTTTCTTGCAAATCACTAAGTGGTCTCTGATGATAGTGTTCACCTACTGCCTTAGATGAAAATCTGAGCCCTTTTGAGTATTTGTCCCACAAACGGATAGCAAAATCAGTGTCTTCACCGCCATAACTTGTTATGCTTTCGTCAAATAAGCCTATTTCATTTATGACGGTTCTTTTAACTGTAGTATTATTTAATAGAAACCATTTAAATCGAATGGCTTTGTTTTCTCCATGTTTGAGTACACCTCTTTTGGGATTGTATAAAAATTTATCTAAATTATTTGGAATTAAAGATTCTGCCAATTTTATTCCCCCCATACAAGCTACAACTCCGTTATTTGACAATTCGCTAACCATTGATTTTACCCAATTATTTTTAACAACCATATCACTATCAAGAAAACCTACAATTATAGATTTACTTGCTTTTATTCCACTATTACGAGCCGCGGAAATACCCCTATTCTTAAAATGTTTGATAATCTTTACTTGCCCATTTTCTTGATATTGCTCAATTATTTTTCCCGTATCATCAGTTGATTTATCATCAGTAATTATAATATTAAATTTTTCCTTAGGATAATCCTGAGCTAATAGTGCATTTATACACTTTTCCACTACATGTTCCACATTAAAACACGGTACAACTACTGATAATGTTGGAAATTCTGCTAAATCCATTTTAGTTCTTCATAATAACGATATAGTGTTTTTGCTGTATTATGTAAATCATGATATTTCACTACCCATTCACTGCTTTTTCTTTTTAGTTCTCGAATTCGACTCCGATCTCGCACCAATTCTTTCAACGTTATATATAACGTATCTCCAGTTACATTAACAAAAGGATGGTCCGAAATAAACTCCTCATATTTTGGAATCAATTCTGTCATACAAACTAAGCCCATTGACATTGCCTCAACTGAATTCATGCCATAACCCCAGCCACCGCGATTATGCACTTGATCAATCAATATATCACAACCCTGTTTAATTTTCATCGCTTTGATAATTGATTTATTCTCAATAAGTATAAATTCAACATTTTCTTCTTCGGCAATTTTTTCACAGATTGGAATTATTGTATCACTACCTTTAAAATAGCGATTTGTAGGACTATGGCAAATCTTAATTTTATTAGTTAGCTCCTCATGAGATTCGTATAAATTTGTATCAAATGGTAAAAATAGATATTGAATATTCGGGTGTTTTTCCAATAAATCCAATTCGCTTGTTACGTTTAAATTGCTTACTCGGTCTACTTTTTCAATAACACCACGCGTTCTCAAATCTTGCCCGTGATAACCGCACACAATGTGTTTACCTCTCTCTGCTAATTTATTAACAAATCGCCCATCGCGATAAAATCCTAAACCCCATTCAATATGATAAATATCGTAGCTAAACAGATCAAGTTCTTCGATAATTTTTTCTACTTTAAAATGCCATAACCAATCACGAAATTGAAAATATTTATTCTCTAAATATGAATTGGGTTTCCATACCGGCGGGAATCCTTCTTTCTCTTTAAAAGATCCTCCATTTCCTTTATGGTATTGATAATATTTTTGCCTGAATTTTAAATAGAAAGAGCTAGATGAAATTAGCGGAAGATTCAAACAATATCCGGGATCAAAATCATGCCTTGTTGGATAAAACGTTATAAAATCACATTGATTTCCTCTTCGTTCGTGGGCTTTTTTCCAAAGACTTAAAGTCCCCACTGTATTTTCAGGTGATATATAAAGAATTTTCAATTGTTATAATCGTTCTTCAGTTCAAACTATTTATTGATGAATACAATATACGTGTAAACTATATTATATTTAAATTTACTTATGAATATGCAATCAATAAACGGTTTGTAATTAAAAATTCTGTTGTGAAACTATATATTGTTCCATCCTGGTATCCTTCCTTTTTGCATCCTGAAGATGGTACCTTTTTTAAAGACCGGTCAAAAATTCTTAATAAAAACGGATTCGACGTTATAACCATTGCAAATATACTGGCGCCAACAAAAGACATAGTTCAAATCTTTAAAATAAAAAACAACTCTCCTATTGAAACCGCATCAGGTATAGTTTATCAAAAAATCAGAATAAATCCCTTCCCAAAAATTCCTCGACTGAGTTTTAAATATTATAAATATCATTTACTTAAATTATTCAACCAAGCTGTCAAAGAAAATGGTACGCCCGATTATGTATTTATTAATTCATCTTTGTGGGGCGGGACTGCCTTAGGTGAATACTTATACAAAAATGAAATTAAGTTTTTTGTTTCAGAACATCTAAAGGAATTTTTGTTAAACAATGCATTTACACCATATCAAAAACAATCCATTCAAAATACCTATCTGTATGCTTCAAAAATAATTGCGACTAGCTCCGCCTTGAAAAATGGAATATCAAAAAACACTTCAATTAATGATGATAAAATTTCGGTTATACCTAATCCTGCTGATGTATCTTCTTTTAAAATTAAAAAAGAATCACCAAATGAAATATTTAATTTTATTTCTATAGCCCTTTTGCGTGAAGAAAAACGACTAGACTTATTACTAAATGCATTTTTAAGGGTTCATAATAAATTCGACTATGTCCGTTTAACTATAGTAGGTGACGGACCAGAAAAAACCAAATTACTCTCTCTTGCAAAAAACCTAAAAATTGAACATTTAGTTAATTTTTCAGGTTTTTTAAATAAAAAGGATATTGCATCTTTATTACCAAAATGTAATACACTTATATTAAATAGTGATGTAGAAACATTTGGTGTAGTTCTCGTTGAGGCAATGGCATCGGGGATTCCAGTTATCGCTACACGATGTGGTGGTCCTACCGATATTGTCACTCCCGAAACAGGATATTTAATCAATAAGGATAATATTGATGAATTGTATCAAGCCATGATCAAAATGTTTGAAAACCATAATTCATTTAATGCTGAGAAAATAAGAAAAATTGCAATACAAAAATATGGTGATAAGGCTTATGCTAAATCCATTTTTGATTTGTGCAAAAATATTTGATAAATATATAACTAACTTAATTATTTCCGATACAATCTCTTAATTTTTTCAATGTCAGTTTTTTCCGCAACTATTAAGAACCACAAAACAGGATAAAGAATTGTAAATAACAATCTTAACTCATTACCCAATGGTATTACTATAATTATTAGTATAATAATTATCGGGAAAAGAATGCTTCTCAATCGGAAGGGTATTGGATAAATATTTCTTGTCATAATATAAATTGCAGTTGCCATACAAAAATATGCTAGAACCTTCGCGATTGCTGCACCGGTAATGTCAAATATTGGTATTAAAATTAAATTAGCGACAATTGATATACTTGCCCCTACGCCCCTAAGAATCGGCATCCAACTTGTTTTATTTAAAATAAACACACCTGGTAGCTGGAGAACAAACAAGCCCGAAAAATAATAGCCTAATAAAATAAGTGGTACTACTTGTGTAGAACTCCAAAACTCTGCACCAAATACAGTTACATTTCCAATATTTAATCTAACAAAATAATCAATCCATAATGATATAAATACAATAAAAAACCCGCTTATCCCCAAGAAATACGTTGCAATTCTTGAGAATACGATTGGTGCATCTTTTTGTTTTCCAATTTTTAGGAAATATGGAGTCCATCCCATATTAAATCCAAGTACCAATAACATCCCAAACATTCCTAGTTTATTACCTGCCGAATAAATTCCAACTAGCGAGGTGTTTGTCATCCATTCTAATAAATATCTATCAGATAGCTCCATTATCATCGTGAATATTCCAGCAGGGAAAAATGGCAAACCAAATTTCAGCACTTGTTTTAGAACTTCTTTATCTATAGAACTTACCCTGATATTCCGAATTATAATCGGAAATGTAGCCAGCAATAATATTCCTGAAGTGGCAATATTACCTATCAACACACCTTGTATTCCCATTCCCTTGTAAACGACCAGATATATATTAAAACTCATAAGCAGCGCTACATTCAATAAACTAAGTAGAATGTAGTGTTTTGGTTTTTCTTCAGCACGTAAGATTAGTAATGGCAACATCCATAGAACATCAAAAAAGAGTATTACAGCAACTAGTTGAAGTAAAAATGTATAATTTCCTCCTAGAATAATCGGCACAATCATTGATGCGGAGATAAATAGCAGTCCCGAGAAGATTAGACTTGTTACAAATTGAGAAACGAATATCGTAGTAAAATATTTTTTCTTATCTTCGCCTTTAGCTTCAATGTAGTATTTCATTAAAGCAGCATCCATCCCATAGCGATATAACATTATAGCAAAACCAATAAAAGCGTATGCTAATGATACTACACCATATTCTGCTGCAGTAAAAACATTGGTGTACAATGGTAGGAGCAAAAAAGTCACTATCCGCGTCAAAATCGTACCGATACCGTATATCAATGATTGTTTACCGAGCGTCTTGATAGACATAATTACATATTGATTATTTTTTTTCTAGAGAATTCTTTCAAATGTATCACGGAACATACCGCTTGCGCCAAAATTCTCTTTAAAGCGGGCAAGTCCAAAATTAGGTTCCTCGTTTACAGTAAAAATACCAAAATCATATACCTTGTATTTACTTTTAATTGCCCAATCGAAGATAGAATAAAACAACAAGTTCAGCGCTCGTGTTTCTTGATATTTTTCATTGTGGGATATATAAAATGCTAACACCACATCATCTGTGCATGCAAAATTCACTACTCCGGCTAC
>Ga0233413_10001140_pt1 | contig 11820 bp, 4 predicted proteins | sample Na_anoxic_6_MG_FD_189019 | JGI IMG/M metagenome (GOLD analysis project Ga0233413, IMG submission 189019) | Seawater microbial communities from Saanich Inlet, British Columbia, Canada - Na_anoxic_6_MG | ecosystem: Environmental > Aquatic > Marine > Inlet | place: Canada: British Columbia... | reverse complement strand
CAATAACGGGGATACCAAGTACGGTTTACAGAATTACTGAATCAACAAATGAACAAAGAAGAAATACTTGGTGGTGCGGGGACAACGCTAAAAACAAAAGAAAGCACATGTCTAACCAAATTACATACTGGACACTAAAATTCCAGAGAGTAGAAGATGGAGTAGCTGCTTTAGATTGGAAACCTAAAGAAGATGGGGGGATGTCTAATTGGTCAAGTAGCACCACTAATTGGGGAAATTCATTTATAGGTATTGAATTTATAGACACAGTAGAAGACAATAATAGTTTTACTACTGACAACCCCGCTATATTTGAAACCGAACCAAAAGAGGCTGCGGAATTAGATATATATTGGGAAGTTCCAGGTTCTTATACGGCAGCGCAGCACGGGCAAAAACATACGCTAGATTGGTTTAATTGCTACTCTTTTGGAAACGGAGTTGAGTCGGATCGCATTAGAGATGATTTTAATCAGCCTTTAATAGAAAACGGAGTAAAAGCTTCTGCTACATTAGAAGAGCCTTACGGCGAAGAGAACAGATCTACAGGGCTTATATTTTCTCAAATATTTAACTCTACTTCAAGCACCAACAACCTTAATCAATTTATACAGGCAGAAAGCATTACCAAAGATGTAAATCCGGAGTATGGTAGCATACAAAAACTACACACAAGAGACACAGATTTAATTACCTTGTGCGAAAACAAGTCAATGAAAATATTGGCTAAGAAAGATGCTTTATTTAATGCAGACGGTAGTACTAACTTAACATCTAACGCTGCGGTACTGGGGCAGACTATAACATTTCAAGGAGAATTTGGTATAGCCACTAACCCCGAGTCATTCGCAGAGTTTGGTTTTAGAATGTATTACACCGACGCAAACAAAGGTGCAGTGCTTAGGCTTTCAGGCGATGGCATTACCGATGTATCTGATTATGGTATGCACTCATTCTTTTCAGACAATCTACCTGTTAACACTAAGATACTGGGATCGTGGGACGTTGGAAAAAGAAACTATAATATAACGCTAAAATCTTTGACCCCTTATTGGCAACAAACTTTAGGCGCAGGGGAATTTGATAGATTAAATAGAGACCCTGCGTGCAATCAATTTATAAACACTTTACCAACCTATAGCACTACAATATCATTCAAAGAGCAGATTAATGGGTTTACTTCAAGGAAAGTCTATATACCAGAGGCAGCGGCTTATCTTAATAACATATACTACACATTTAAAAACGGTAGGATATGGGAGCATGGATTAAACACTGCGTACAATACTTTTTATGGCATCGGACCTGATAACGCGTTTGTTGGGCCGTATTACGAGAGTTCTTTTAATACCATCCTTAATGAAAATCCAGCCGTAGTCAAGGGATATAAAACTTTGAACTATAGCGGTACCGAGGCTAAAGAATTTTTGTATAAATTAACGGGTAGCGAAAGACTTTATACCTTAGCGCAAGTACAAGCTAAAAATTTAACACCAGCATCTTCTCAGGAAACTAAAGGGTGGTATGTTAACTCTATAGTGACAGATTTGCAAGAGGGACAAATAAAAGAATTCTTAGACAAAGAAGGAAAGAAGTTTAATTACATAAAGGGCATGGACACTTTTTACTTAAGTTCTTGTAATACTAATGTAGACACTAAGGAATTTAATGTTCAGGGCATAGGTAATCCTAGCGTGATAACAGTTCCGCCTCAAACAGTATTTACGGTAACAAACCAAGCGGACCCGAATTGTTCAACTCCGTAAAAATTTATTAGCAATTTAAACAAATATTATGGCATTTAATAACTTCACAGTAAGCGTAGTAAGCTTTGACGAGACAGCCGGTGTTGACTGGACAATAGCACAACCATCTGTTTCTTTAATAATAACGCCTGCTACCGGGTATACCGTAACCGCATCCAACTTTGCGCCCATAACGCCTTTGCCAACTTATGTAAACAGCGTTGTTTTTACTCAAAATGGTTTGAATGTAGATTGCGTTATTACCTATATTACGCCTAGCGTGATGCCTAGTGCTGATGTGCTTATATCTCTTTGTATTCAGGGATCTGCCGTAGAAAAACAAATATGTGTTTCAGGGGTTGTATCACAATGTGATGTAAGTAATTGCAAATCACCTGTTCCGGGAGGAGCTGATGTAGCCTATAGCGCTTGTAATACTGTAGGAGCAAGCAGCACTGTGGTTACAAGTTATTTTGTAAACGCTAATTCCGCACATTATTTTCCGGTAGCTCCTTCTTTATCAGTTGTCATAGGAGATCCTAATAGTTATACTATAACGGACACAAAAGGCTATGACAGCGCCGGAAATTTAATAAGTGTGACTTTTACAATAGTATACGCTTTTCCACCAAGTGATGTGACAGGGGATAAGATATGCTTAAGCGCTCATGGCGTAGTGGTGTATAATCCTCCAATACAAATAAACTCTTACTCTTTTCCTATAGGAGGCAATGTGCCTTCTGGGGGATTAAATACAAGTTTTAGTATATTCGGTATAGAAGGAGCGGCGTGGAATTTAGTGTCCACATCCACTGGGCTGGGAATACCAATTGCAGCAACATCCGGGGTGTTAGACTCCACCGGCACAACAACAATAGCAGCTAATTTCCCTAGCGTAAACGTCGATACAACATATACAATTACTTTGTCAGGGGATTTAGCATCTACTTTTGACACTCCAGCGGGGCAGCCTTCTACAATAACAATATACCAATATGTTAACACAACTTTAGGGCTTAGGTTCACAACCACTAACTCTGATATAATTACTCCTTTACCTATAACCTCTTTGTCGTTTATACCGAACATAGTTCCTTCTACCAATTTTTACACGTATGAAGTAGTGGCAACCTCAAACGAGAATATAAATCTGGGCGGGATACCTAATCCTGGGGAATGGACTAATCAAAACCAAAATAATCCATTATACGAATTTAGCGTGCAATCTCATAGCTTCTTAGTAGACAACTCTGTTTCTCCTAGGACATTAACCGCTTCTGTGATTGTTAGCGTGGATGAAACCGGAACACCTAGTGTTATAAGTGAATTAGATTTAGATAATTATCTAGTCGGAGCGGGATCATATTCTGCAGTGGATTGTACGACGACTACGGCATTTAACATAGACATGTATCAAGGCTGGATTAATGATCCCTCTACGGGCTTAGCTCCAATAACGCTTGCTTATAATATAAATGATGTAGTAGTGGTTAAAGAGACTGTAAACGGTGCGGAGTATTGCGTAAGAATAACCGGTACATCCACCACAGCTGCTACAACATACATAAATACAGCTGTTAATAATGGCACTGGAGTATACGGTAGCTGTGCTAACTGCGACGAATTATAAAATAAAAAACTATGCCAATAATAACCTTGCAATTTCCCTTCCCTATAAACGATTCAGTTCAAGTAGGCGATACCGCTTATTATACAAATGACGCTAATGGCACGAATCTAATAAGACTAGGCCCTATAACCGAAATAACTAGGGCGATTAATCAAATGAAGGTAGATATTTTGCCTCAGCTTGTAGGCACTGTTGATACAGCGTTAACCACAAGTAGTTTCATACTATTTAGTAAAACAGCATTGGTGAACACCAGTGGGCTAAAAGGCTATTATGCTGAGGCTCAATTTAAGAATGATTCAGTAGACTACGCCGAATTGTTTTTAGTAGGGTCTGAAATATTTGATAGTAGCAAATAACACGTAATAATAAAAGTATAATAATAAAATAAAGGTATATGATAACACCAGGTATGATAGGCGGCGCTGTATCAGGTCTTGCAGGAATTGCAGGAGGAATGATAGGCAGCGGCAAAAGAAAGAGAGAACAAGCGGCAGCGCAGACAGAATTTAACAGGAACAAAGCAAGAATGGAAGGCGCTGATACCTCTAATCTACATACAAACGTAGAAAATACTATGGAAGACCTAACGGTCAACACGCAAGCAGCTGAATTTCAAGCTCAACAACAAGCTTCAGGATTTGCTAATACAATGGATAACCTATCGTCTGCTGCCGGGGGATCTGGAATTGCAGCTTTAGCTCAATCAATGGCAGGGGCACAAAGCAATGCGGCTATACAAAGTTCTGCTGATATAGGTAGACAAGAAGCTAGTAATCAAGCTGCTGAAAGACAAATGGCTGGGCAGTTACAGCAAAACGAAATACAAGGAGCATACAACTCTCGCGCAGCAGAAAAAGACAAAGTAGATACAATGCTGGGCATGTCTCAGAATAGGTTAGGTGCGGCAAATGCAGCAAGGGATGCAGCAACGCAGTCCATAATAGGTGGAGTTGGCAGTATAGCTGGGGCAGCGGCTCCAGGATTAGGAAACCTAGGAAAAACTGGTGGCTTTATGGGCGGCTTTAAAAGTTAAAAACTATGGCAAACAATCAATTAATAGCGGGAGCTGCTAAAGTAGCTAGCAAGTTTATAGATGTAGGAGCAGAAATAACTAAAGGGTTTAACTCTGCAACTTATCAAAGATCTCCCTCTAGAACGGAATCGACAAACCAAGCTTACCAAAATAGGGTTAATTCCTTAATGGGTAAGATGAAAACAAACATCGACTTTACTTCTTTTTCTCCGCAAGAAACTGCGGCTATGAGAACCTTTTTAGCAAACGAAAGAACAAAGTATGCTGACGCAGCTACTATGGTAGCGAACATGGATGATACCACTTCACCTGAATACATGGAGCAAGTGGATATTATGAACGGCGTAAACAATAGTTTTACTAATTTAGCTGCACAATTAAAATCCTACAAAGAAAGCAAGGTAGATTTTACAGAAAATATGATGACGGGAGCTATATCAGATGGCAACCCAGTAAATAACACTAGAGAAAATTTAGCTATATACGGTTTCTTGGACTCTGACGGGGATGGCATTAATGACGAAAGATTAAACGTTCCTTTTTCTATACAACAAGGGGGTAACCTAGGTTTTGAAATAGACGGATCAGTTAGCCTATGGAATGATCACAAAGGCCCTATATTTAAAGATTATAAATTCGGAGGAGAGCTGCTTAAAGGAAATGAAGCAGTTTTTAATGCAGGCAGAAAAGTGGGTGAAGATGCACAGGATTTATATAGATTAGAATTACAGCAAGCTTTAGGCAATCAAGACACACTAAGATCGTTTATATACGACTTCAATGACAACTTTAAAACAGAAGATTTAGCTAAACTATGGGAAGAGAATCCAGACTCACCAGAAGTGCTACAGCAAGTCCGACAGCAAGCAATAGATAGGTTAGTACAGTCAAGAGTAGCCGTAGGTAACGAAGGTTACGCGAACAGGCAGGCTTATCGAAATAGGGACAAATTTAAAGGGTATTCAAAAGTAAAAGATACTGTAGATCTTGGTCCAGACAATCCTAATGCAGATAAAGGAGCAGGAGAATATCAAAAATGGATCAACATAGATAAAACAAAACCCGAAATATATATATACGTAGGGCCGACTCCTGGTGGATCTTCGAATGACTTACCCGCACAAAAGCGTGATGGCACAGAAATAGATGATTCTGGTATTGACCCTGACGACATTGTAAAGGCCGTTGAAAGGAACGAAAGAGTTGACGATCCGTCTAAAGACCAAGATGACAAATTAGCAATAATGGAGGGAGTTAAATCAAAAGTAAATAGAAAAAACTACCCTAAAACCAAAGAGGGCGATAAAGCTTACCAAGAAGAGGTAATGAGGATATACAAAGAAAGTTTAAATAAAGCAAAGAAATAATGCCTAAATATAAATTAAATAACGGGGAAGTAGTTGATACATCTAACTTCTCAGAAGAGGAAGAAAACAATTGGCTTTTTAATAATTCAGAAAACATAGATTTAAACTATGATTTTCAAAACGGAGCTGTGGAGACCGATGCGTCTGCAACTCCAGTAAACAATCCAGCATCAAATGGGGATTCAATTTCGGAAGATGGTTTATCGGATGGAGTAAGCTCGTATGACGACGCCAGAGCTAGAAGAATAAAAGAAAATAGAGATTACGACTTCTATAAAAACAATCCTAGAGAGAAGCGACCTAGAGAAACAGAGGAGGCTTACCAAGAAAGAATTAATAAAACGGTAACCCCGCTGCTCGATGATTTTTATAAGAAAGAAGATCTTACCGAAACTGAGAAACTAATGCAATTCTTAGGTATAAATGAAAAAACACCTACAGATACAGGGGTTAACTATGCAACGAGAAAGCGAGCGGCTAAGAACGGTTACAAAATAAACAAAGCAGGGGAACAGGTTTCATTGGCTACGGAAGAGGATTATAAATACTACGGTACTACAGATAAAGAAATAGCCGAAAACATAATAATAGACGAGGAATTAGAAGAGGAATTCCAAAACATGCGCTACAACGCCATTGAAGACAACAGCTTTGTAGATTCTTATTACAATACCGCGGAACTAAGGGAATTAGGCATAAACATATCGGACTTTCAGGGCTTTTTAAACGTAGTCGGATTTTCAAAAGATTTTGAAAATGATATAACAAATGGAAGATTTGAAGAAGGAGGGAACGTTGGTATAGTTGATGATAATTATAAAGTTGATGATCCAACATTAGCCAAAGAGCTTGCTTTATCGGACATGCTAAATGCCTATATGTACAACCAAGACGAAAGATCAAATAAAAGGATAGATCTTTCAGATATAATAAAGGGGGATAAAACAATTGAGGCCCTAAAAGAGCCACATAAAATTACTAATTTTGATTTTAAAAAATTACAGGCTTACGAAGAAAATAATTTTTCTAATTTAAAAGCTAGAAATGATAAAAATAAAGCAGATCGCTTAGAAGAGAAAAACAAAAGAATCGGAGTTATACCCACTACTCTAGCAGAAGATAACTTGATATACGACATATTCACGGAAGGAGGAGGAGGATTTGCAGATGCGGTTAAAGATACAGCATATTGGGTAGCGGATTTAACAGGATTTGATACATTCGCTAAAAGAGGAAGAGATAGTATGCGGCTTCAAAAGCTAGGCGAAGAAGTAAATACGCTGGATTATTTATCCGTAGAAGGCCTAGGCTTAGAGGTGGATGGAAAAACATATATAAAAGACGCAAAAGGCAATATAGCTAATATAACCGATGGGTTTAATATATACGATACAATGCCCCCCGACCAAATCGAAGCCATCAGTAAGAAGATTGACAAAGACGGCACCCAAATGAAAGACTGGAATTTAAGGGGAGGCGTTAGAATGACTGCAAATGTTATTGGTAACATAATATTCCAACTATTTGGCCAAAAAGGAGTAGGGGTAGGTATGAAGCAAGGAGGCAAACTGCTAGCCAAAGGCTTTGCTGCATCTAGGGGCTACAAGACTATTGCTCAATCTGCAAAAGCTTACCGAGGTTCTAGTTTTAATTATTTTTATGGAAGCATTCCTAACAAGGTTGCTAAAGTTTTAACACCTGAAAGAGTTAATGCTGCAGTTTTTCAATCTCTTTATGGAGCGTCTGTTGGTTATGAAAACACTATAAGAGCCGCTAAAGAAGCGGGGCTAAGCGATGCTGAGGCAGAAAACTTAGCTACAATCGCACAATCGGATATGGCTTTATTGTACGCAGTTACAGGCCCTATTAACCCCCGTATAAACGCAATGAAAGCGCTAGACAAGCTAGTGTCTAAGTCAGGTGTTATAGGCAAGCTGGTAAATGACTACGCTAAAAACGGCGTTCGCAAAGAAGCTGCAAAAGGATTTAAAGAAAGTCTTGCTAATGTAGCCAGAGGAGCTAAATCATTTGGTATAGCTTTTGGTGAAGAAGGGTTTAAGGAGGTTATACAAGAAAACATACAGCAAGCCGGAGAATACTTGTTGGTAAACAAAGGCACTAATAAAGAGGCGGGTTTCGATTTAATGAAGAACACGTATAGCATGAAAGACATTATTGACACTACTGTGCTTTCTTTTGCGGCTGGTGGTCTTTTAGGTGGTACAACTACTGTTAAAACAGGGTTTAAACAAAATCCTTACAAAAGGTTAGAAAGTTTATTTTACGTTGGGCAAGATATAGAAGGTTCAAAGAAAAGATATGCGGAAATGGTAAAATCAGGCGTTGCTACTCAAGAGCAAGTTGACGCTATTATTTTTGACGCCGAAGCTGCTGTGGAGTCAGAAAATAAAATGCCACCCTGGATTATACAACAAACACCAGAAAACTTTATAGAAATAGCAAGAGCTCAAAAACAATTAAATGATTTACAAAATAAAAAGAAAAACTATTTAGATTCGTTTGCTTCGGGCATTGACGAGCAAATAAAAGCAAAGCAAGCGGAAATTCAAGCCTTGACTGACGCGGCAGCTAAAATAGCTGTAGAAAAAGAAGCTGCTATTGTTAAAAAAATACTTGACAAGAAAGGAACCAAGGTAGAAAATGGAATAGATAAGGATAACCAAAGAGTAGTGGTTTTTAACACTACTGATGAATTACGTAAAGCAGATAAAACCGCAAATCTTAAGGCGGACGCATACTTTGACGAGGCTACTGGTCAAATAGTTATAAATTTAGAACGCGCTGCTAAAACCCAAGCGGTATCAGCAGCTTCTCACGAATTACTTCATAAAATATTAAAGGCAGAATTTAGCTCTAACCCTGAAATATTAAAAATTGTTGAAGAGTTTAAAACTATACTAAAAGACACAAGATCAGTTTACGCCAACAGCAAGACGGGTAAAAGAGTGTATGTATTAGAAGCAATAGAAGCCAGGCTAGCCTCTTATCCAGCGGGTTATGTAGAACAGAATCCAGACGAATGGCTTACGGCTTTTTCTGATATGGTAGCTAAAGGCGAAGTTGACTTTGATAGTATAGGTGAATCTAATTGGGTTAAAATAGGTAAAGCAATAGCTAACGTACTTAAAGGCAAAGGATTTACAAAAATAGAATTTAAAACAGGTCAAGATGTTTTTGATTTCATTAGAGACTATCAGTCAAGCATAAAGTCTGGAAAAATATCCAGAAAAAGCTCAATAAGATTAAAAAGAGGTGAAAAAACAAGCTCTACAGGTAGAAAATTATCTAAATCCAGAAAGCTCACTGAAGCTGAAGAAGACAGAATGGAGGCTATTGATGAGGAGATTGGTGAAATAAGCGATGAACTAATGCAGGGCTTTATAGATCAGGATACTCATGACAAAAGAATTGCAAAGCTTGAAGAGGAATACGAGAACATCGAAAACCCGCCTAAGGTAGAAGCAAAGGCAAAACCTAAGCCTAAGCCTAAGGCTAAAACCGATAATGTAAAAGCTAAGGCACTAAAAAAAGAAAAAGTTTTAATAGGTGATGCTATAAACAAAATGATACCCGAAGATATGACTTCTGCTGAATGGCCTGAAGTTGCGGGCAAGATTATAGTAGCTTTTCAAGACGGGATGTTGTTTCCATTGTTTAAAAAACAAATTGCTAAAATGGGTATCGTGGAAAACGATATTTACGGCAAAACTTCTAAAGAATTTTACGATGCCACTATAGGCGTTCAGTATATTAAAAACATTCTTAATTTCAAGCCTAAAACAAAAGAAAACCCCCAAGGCAACGATGACTTCGGAGGATATATTATAGGTAGTGAATTTGGATTAAACAACAGAATTAAAGAAGCTCTCACTGAGTTAAGAAAAGGAAAAGAATTAAACGAAGCTAGTGACGTTAGCAACGCCAAGGGTATAGCCGCAGATGAAAGTTCGAATGAAGTAGAAGAAAAGCCTAAGTACAGAAGCCTTGTAGAGGCTAGCGTAGTACCCGGTGAAGTTGTCGATGCAATAGAAGGCAAGTTAAGAACAGTGCTTCGTACCTTGAAATCCAGGATGGATGAGGCTATTTCTGGTAATCGCACGGTAGCTCCGTATATAGCGGAAATAATAGCTGAAATGGGTACACAGGCTGACATAGATCTTAAAACAGCCATGGGAGGCAAAAAAGATTTAAAGCTTAGAAAATTTTTACTTAAAACTAAAAAAGCCGTATTGCAAAACATGACAACTACATGGCTAATGGGTAAAGATGGCGAAGGAGGAATACCTCAGGCAATACAAAAGCAACTTAAAGAAAATGGCAGGTGGGTTTCTTATCCGGCTTGGGTAGGCAAAGAAATAGCTAGGGAAAAAACAAGCACCGATGACGCGGGTAGAACGTCAGGAGCTTTGCTTGTAAGGAGACATCCAAACATAGCTAATTACAAAAATGTAGACGAAGTTATTGATAACGACACATACTTATCGCAATTCTTAACAGAAACAGGCAACCCTATAAGAGGTAGAAAAGAAGCGCTAGCTAAAGCTATGGCTGCGGAAATGAGCCTTGAAATATTTAACGCAAAACTAGTAGATCCTGACAGTGAAATAAGCGAGGCTTTTAAAAACAATCAGAGAGCAAAAAGCGCGGCGCTTGCTGAAAACCTTGTACAACAAATAGCGAATGATTCAGAAAGAGGCAACGTAAAGTATTCTAATTCTTTTGCTAAAAAAGCAGGGACTTTGCTTAGGCTATCTCAAAAAATAGGTATAGAGAATGTAATTGACGAGCAGGGGAATATCATAATAGATAAAAGACCGTATACTCGTTACCCAGGGGTAGGAAAGGTTGTCAGAGACGCTTGGAACGAAGGATTATTCCCAGCACCCAATGCTTTAAGGTATCTTGACAGGCTAAAAATATCATCAAAAATTCCTAACGAAGTAAAAGAATTAGCAAGTAGAGCTTTAACGGCTAAATACAGCACAAAAGAACAATTAGATGCTTTTGCTAAAGACATGGTTACCGTAGGCATTGCGCTAGGTTCGGACATAACCAATAAAATAGGATTTGATGGACTAGGATTTATAAATAAATTACTTGATCCAGCGGCTAACAAAATAAAAGGACCTAGGAAAGGGGAGGAAGGCATATACTTCAAAACGCTGCAAAAGCTAAGAAGCGAGCAAGAAGCTAGTAAAGGATTGCCAGAAGAACTTGACATGAGCAAAGTATCTCCTATGCACCCTAAATCCGGTATAATACCTAAAATAATTAACATTTTAAAAAGCGATAAAACCGCTGCGCAAAAAAAGAAAGAATACGAAAAGCTAATTCCGGAAATAAAAGAAGCTAATATACACAACAAGATATTAGCTAAGCACATTATAAAAAAGCTAGTGGAAATGCGTAGGTCCGGTGCTATAAGCCCAGAGTCTTTTGTAAACCTTTTCCAAGCGCAAACCAGTGCCGCAAGAGGGTTTAGATCTTTAACTGGATTATCCTATATAACTTTTAAAGACGGGCCACAATTAAACATAAAAGGAGAGCACCTTGCAGATAATGCAGGCAGTATGCTTGAATTCGCTGAGCTAGGCTTTGATAATTTAACAGACGCAGAGCTAGACGCTAAAATTGATGAAATATTAGAGTATCACGAGCAATGGTTAGAAGAACGTACTTTATTAAACTTAGTTGATGCGTTTGGCCGAAACAACAAGAGCAAAGATCTTAGAGTTAAACTTTTACCTAAGGTTAATCAACAAAATGTTTTTGCGTGGGATCTGAGACCCGCTAAGGATTTGTTAACAGAAAAAGAAGCATCTATAAGGGCTAAAAAGAAAGCGGATCTTGATAGGTTCAAGATAGAAAAAGCTAATATGCAAAATCAAGCTATAAGCAACGCAACAGACAGGTCTTATTCTATAACGCCTAAAGGTATTAGCGTATTTGACTTTGATGACACGCTGGCTCGCACGAAAAGTAATGTGCTATACGTTACTGCAGATGGTAAAAAAGGTAAGC